>ENA-UEPJ01003706-UEPJ01003706.1-human-gut-metagenome-genome-assembly--contig:-NODE-3706-length-13171-cov-4.553001_pt1 | contig 13171 bp, 12 predicted proteins | sample MGYA00242890_ERZ507896 | MGnify/ENA primary metagenome ERZ507896 (study PRJEB26167, sample SAMN06115508) | human gut metagenome | host: Homo sapiens | place: China:Qinghai | collected 2015-08-20... | reverse complement strand
CGAGGAACCAGAAGAAACTATGGAAGACTTTGTTCGTAATGCCAATGATGTAGCAATACACAAGTTAAAGAATGATGGGGGTGGCAACAGATACATACATACCTGTAGTGCTGCTAGAGGAGTAATGTATGCGTCACCATCGGTATGGAATAAAATGGTTGATGACAAATGGAAAATCTGTGTTTATCTTGATGGCCAAGGCAAGAACTTTCATTACATTAACAATGCAGAAGAATTCCTGAAATTAGTTGAAAAGGACGATGTAGTTATTAAAATTACAGGAGAAGAAAAAGTAAATGTTGTAAAGTCTCTCTACACTGGTATACTCGAAGGGGTCAAAGGAACTGCATACACATTGATTCGTGTAGCAGCACGCACCAATATGGATGCAGTGTTTGCCCACTATGTTGGTGCAATGGCTGAGGAAGAAGATGGAAATGATGATAACGAATATTGCTAATTATGATTGATAAAGGGAAATTATCTAACTATAAATCCTTCTTCGCTGATCAAGTAAAGGAGGCAGTAAATGAGCAGCAAAAGATTAATCACTCACAGATGCGAAACTTATTTCAGACAGGTGAAATTTCTTTAGCATATGTTGATTCAGTACAACATGAGACTGGATTAGTTATACTCAAGTGCCCTCGTCGTATGGCTCCACGTTTAAAAGTACAGAAAAGCATTGTAATAATTACAAAAGGTGCTAAAGCTGCTTTAGGAGACCGTATAACGGAATGGACGTGTAAATGGGAAGACTTTTGTATTAATCCTAAATATCATTCCCCCAGCTCAGAAATGACTGCGATGTACTTTGTTCATTCAGAGGATTCATCGTATGACTACTTTGCTTGTTCTGGAATAAATCTTAAGATGTATAATATCTTCCTTGATAGTGTTAAGTCCGGAAAATCACTTACTGTTATCATACATAATCCTTTTCCTCCAGTTGAGTACTATCGAAATCTTGCCAATTATATAGATGTTTTTCCATCTAATGAGGAGCTCAATATTGAACCTATTATTGAATATGATAATTGGATGCCTGAAGAACTTGCATTCAATGAACGAAATCCGGAAGGTATATCAGATACAATAATATAAACCCTTCATAATGAGCATTTTTGTATTGTACAAGGTCCTCCGGGAACAGGAAAGAGTTATACTATAGCATCAGTTATTTCATCTTATCTGAATACAGGGAAGGCTGTATGTGTAACCACAATGGCAAACAAGGGGCTTATTGAATTAATAAAACAGAAACCACTACAAGAAGATTTAAAAGCAGGACACATCAGTAAAACAAATCTATCTATTGATGAACGAAAGCAGGTATCAGGAATTAAAGAAGCTTCAACAGATTTACATGTTCCTAGTGGAGAATTATTGTGCGCAACGAATTATCAACTATCAAGTGTTTTTAGCGAAAAGAAATTATCTCTATATGGAGAACCACAACAATATGACCTAATTGTTATAGAAGAAGCGTCGCAAGCATTCCTTACAACCATTGTGGCGTTCAAACAATTAGGAATTGATTGTCTTATAGTCGGTGACCCAATGCAATTACCACCTATTGTTAAGCTGAATAATCCCCAGTATAATTCATGGAATGTAGCTACACAGGTGGAGGGGTTGAAAACAATCGCATTGGGATCAAATATTAAGGCGTATCGAATTGTCACAACATTTCGTCTTACCAGTCGTTCAGCGGAATTAACAAAATGCTTTTATGGTAATCGTTTTGTTTCTGTTAAGAAAGATTACCTCGATTTTAATAGTATTAAGAGTCCGCTATTTCCCACAGAAGGCGGAGTTTTATACCATTGCACCTACGATGCACGAGACGGACTGTACTCAGAAAAGGCTGGTACAATCATTCGTTCCATATTAGAAAATATGGAAAAGCATTATCCAAATCGAACCTTGGCTATTATAACCCCTTTCCGAGATACAGTAAGAGAATTACAGAAGAGATTCTGTACGTCAGACATAGAATTAGATGTTACAATCGAAACAATTGACCGCATACAAGGCATGACTGTTGACTATGCAATATTATATGTTCCTGGCCGAAATCCGGGATTTGCACTAGAAGATCGTCGTTTCAATGTGGCTACAAGTCGCTCGCTTAGTACTACTCTTATCATATCAGATATACCATTGAATGAATTTCACACTGTATCTCCTACTGTTATTCAGTTTGTTGACAAATGTGATAAATATGATGGAATCAATAATGAGCCCTCTCCGAAAAGCCCTTTTTCTCATCCAATCACCCAAGTCTTCTTGCGTTGCGAGAATCGCATAATCCGTACAGGAGTCTGAGCGGCATTAATTCGTGCGATTCTCAAAGGGGTATTGAAACAAAAATCAGTGGCGAGTGTTAATGGATGTTAATATTATGACATTTACCCCACGCTTGGGGCTGGCACGTTCACAAAATGCACGATTCTGACCAAGTTAATCCACAAGCAGCGTGACCAAGCCCACAGCCTTTGTTTAAGCAAGCCCCTGTATTTGCTTTTGGCATTGTTCAAACGCTGACCAAGACAGTAGATGCTTGATTCAACGTTGTTGCGCTTCTTGAGCTCCTCAGTTGATCGTGTGGCTAGCTCTTGTCGCTTTAGTGAGGTCCTGAGTGCCTCATGGGTTACGTTGCAGCGTTTTCCATCGGCGTTAATGAACGTCCATCCGTTTGATTTAAGCCCTTTGCGCGGCTTGGTGGGGCGAGCTTCGAAACAAACACCGGTTTGCTGGTCAACAACCTGCAATAGGTTCTTTTTCAACTTCTTGTACTCATACTGTGATGGCTTGCCCTGGATACCGGTATAGACCATGTCAATGCCCTTGATGTCGTTATCGGGGCTCTGGTAGGCACCATCTGCATACACACGCTCCACCTGCTGACCGGTCAAGCTGGCCGTTTTCTTAATGGCTTCAGCCATGAAAGCGTTGTCAGCCTCTGTGGCTTTCTCCACCTGCACCTGTGTAATCAAGTCGGGGCTTTTTTCCTCAGAGATGGTTTCTGTCACATTAACGCTGTACCCCTTAACCTGCTGCTTGCCTTTTTTGCGATAGGAAGCATCCGGATCGTCAGGGGACTGGACACTGTCGGGAGATATCTTTTCGTTATCCAATACCAGGACATGATAGGGACCATCCATTTCATACTGATCCTTGAATACACGCTCCAGGATCTTGTATGCGGGTGTGTGGTAATAATGCTTGCGATAGATGCGCAACAGCCTGACAATGAGCAAGCCCATCTGCACCATCCGATTTTTGATGGAATCCTTGGCGTTATGGTACACCGTCTTCTGTGCATCCTCAGGCAGAAGGGTAGCAATCAGCTCACGCTGTTCCACGGTCAACTTGGACTGGGTAGCCGGATCGGTTGTTTTAAGGAATGATACAAGCGTGCGATGCATAATCTCATAGCGAGAGTAGAAAGCGATATTGCTGCTTATCAGCTTACTGTCCATGCGCAAGTTGCCGGCCTTCACGTTGAAAGCATCCATCTGCCCCTTAGTGATAGCCTCAAATGTCTGGGCCATCAGATCGATACCCTTTGTGCGGGTATGCTCAACCATGCGCTTGCGAAGCAAGTAATAGGTAGAGGGTGCCGGCAGTGGATCGTTCAGATTTACCAATCCCAATGCACTGCGTATCAGAAGATTGAACCGACAGTTTTCATACATAACCTCATCGCTCCAGCCATAGGCTTCTTTTAATATCATCATGCCCAACATAAGGGATACAGATGCGTTGGGAGCCCCCATGCCGTCAGTATAAAGCACCTGGTAGGGCTTCTCGTCAATACGTTCCAGAACCTGGGTGCGAAACTGGTTGTGCCATGCACCAGAGTTGGTGTAACGCTTGAGAGAATCACCCGTCAAAGACTCGGTGACGCTGCTGAAAATGTCTAGCTGGGGATTCTTATCGGTTTCCTTAAACATGGGGGTGATGCTGAATGGTTACGGTCGTCAAGATACGCATTCCATCTTTCTTATGCAACTGTATATCTCTGTATATCTGCATCGTTATGAGTTTTTAACACATGTTTGATTGATGATTTAATGATGCAGTGATTTGATTCGACTTTTCGGAGTGGGCTCAATAATATAATAGCTAATGAGAGGCTTGACGTACTAACAAAAATTGAGCAAGAAGATACAAAAGAAACAAATGATATTATCCAATCCGACAAAATCAAATTAAAAATGGTTGGAAAAATTGATCTGTCCAAGTTTGAACGCAAGAAGACGGAACTTAGTTCAAAAAAAAAGAACTACTATATTATTGATACAAATGTGTTTGTAAATTATCCTGACATAATAGGTAAAATTGAGAAGGAATATCCAATTATACTTTCAGCTAAAGTTACCGATGAACTTGATAAAATGAAAATCAAATTAAATGAGGACGGGAAGCGTAATGCGGAAAAAGCTCTTCGCAATTTAAACAATGAAACTCAACACGAAATTATATATGAATTTGCTGATACATCACTTCTACCTGATGATTTCGACAAGCATTCACCAGACAATATGATTATGTCAGTCGCATTGAAATATAAGGATGATAATCCAATCATGCTTACGTCAGACAATGGGTTACAATTAAAATCAAAGATACTTGGCGTTTCAACAGTATCATTAAAAAAATTCCTTAAGAGATGAATTAACTATAGTCAAGTAAGATTAATAAAGCAACCAACTATTTTACACAAATTTTTTAATCTATTTTTTTACTTTTTTATTAACAATTTTACTGATTGACTTTAGTATAAGTCACATTGCAATATGTATTATCTTAATCCGTGATAATGATAGCAAGGGATTTGTTGCTGTTGTAATAATAAGTGAGCCCTGTTTCCAGATCATCAAGATAAGAATAACGCTCTTTCAGGTTGTGTAAATTAAACTGTGTCAGGTTTTATTTTTATAGTTAATTGGGCACCTTTTTTCTAATGGGTAATGCTGAGACCTGAGTTTTATTTGGTCAAAAACGGTTAGGGGTCGACCCCCTAATCGTTTTTATGTTCCAATGGTGCAAAGCATCGCCATCGTTTTGTTGGTCACCACAAAACTAATGAAAAATATTGAATTCCTGTTATTGTCAATAAATTAATCGAAAAGTTTAAATCTATCCGGAAAAAGGATAGCCAGTTGCTGGGCTGTCTGTCCCCAATCTTTCAAGGGCATAGTCCACTTTTTACGTATATTACGGTAGGCCAGATAAACCAGTTTCTCCAACGCCGTGTCGTTTGTGAAAACCCCTTTGTTTTTTGTCACCTTGCGAATCTGACGATGGTATCCCTCCACCGTGTTGGTGGTATAGATCAGTCGCCGGATGGCGTCAGTATATTGGAAATAGGCTGATAGTTTATGCCAGTTGTCCCGCCAGGATTTTATCACCAGTGGATATTGTTCGCCCCAGTTCAACTCCAGATTGTCCAGCTCCACTTCTGCCTGTTCCTTGCTTACAGCCTGATAAACGGGCTTGAGATCCTTCATGAAGGCTTTTTGATACTTGCTGGCAACATATTTAAGGGAGTTGCGCACCTGATGCACAATGCAGCTCTGAACGATGGTTTCCGGGAACACACTATTGATCGCATCGGAGAAACCGGCCAGATTATCCACACTGGCTATTAAAATATCCCGTACTCCCCGTGTTTGTAAATCAGTCAGTACCGAGAGCCAGAAATTGGCACCTTCACTCCTGGAAATATACATTCCCAGCAGATCCTTATGCCCGTTGCGGTCAACGCCGAGCACATTGTAAATGGCGCGGGTAACCGGTCGGTTTTTATCATCCATGACCTTGTAGTGGATGGCATCCATCCATACTATGGGATAGACTGAATCAAGGGGACGGGTACGCCAGGATTGAAGTTCAGGCAGCACCCTGTCGGTAATGGCGCTGATTGTATCGGCTGAAACCCGATTACCCAGGTTCTCCTCCATCCAGTCGCTGATCTCCCGCGTACTGTTGCCTAACGCGTATAAGCCAATGATGCGGTCAGCTACACCTTCGGCCAATATACGCTCCCGCTTTTTGATAAACTCCGGTTCAAACCGGGAATCCCTGTCTCGTGGCGTGTGAACTGTAACCTCACCCAGGGAAGTCTGAACTTGCTTGCGATTATATCCATTGCGGCGATTACCCGATAAGCGTTCCTCTTCATCCATGTGAACATCCATCTCACCCTCCAATGCTGCATTCAGAAGGTTCTCCAGTAATGGCGCAAATGCACCGTCTTTTCCTAAAAGAGGCTTGCCGGCTTTTAGCTGCTCCAGCGCCTTGGCTTGAAAGGACTTGTAATCAAAATCTTCCATAATGTAAACTATTGTGTAAAAGTAATAAAAAAATGAATTTATTATTTGACACAGTTTACTTTACAGTCTCCTTTAATCAAGAGTAGGAACTGATTTTTCTACTACCCAAACATCCTCAACTCCACAATCTAAGTAAATCCAATCATTCCAGTTCTCAACAACCCACTTCCAATTTAGACCGAAATTAGTGGATAGTGCATCTTTAGGTAATCTTACCAATAGAGAACCTGCTTTATATCCAGATATAACATACAAGACATAACGTAATTCTCCATTATCAAAAGACTCGGCAACCATAAAGTCTACGACCTCCTCATAGGGATATTTTGCTTTACAGCGAAATACACACCCTCTACTTATATCTTGCTTATAGTCTAGTAATCTTGATCTTTGTTCCATTTTCTATCCTCTTATCTCTATTATATCCCCAATCTTCGTACTAGGACACTTTGATAGAAAATCTCTTCGCAGATTCCAATCAGCCTTTCCAACGCCTTGAGCAGCTAGTTTAATGCAGTTTGTGCCATTCTTCTGATTGATGGAATCTATCATTTGCGAAATGCGTTTTTGCTTTTCTCTATCTCTTGGGTCAAAAAGGTCGTGCATATAATTGGTTTCGCTGATGATATGCGTAAGTATAACTCCAGCTTTTTTGTATTCATAACCCTCTCTGTAAATCTCTTTCAGAGCACAACTAGCATGCTTGATTATCTCCATTGTATCAGCAGTAGGGAAAGAAAATTGCATTGCCTTAGATGGAAAATATTGTTGTAAATCTTCTCTGTGGCGATTGGTATAAGCAAAAACAATCATGCCCTGTGTTAATGAATTTTGTTTTCTCAACTTCGCAGCACAAGCTGATGCAAAGTTAGCAATAGATTCTCGTAAAGAATCGAAGTCTGTAACCATTTCACCAAAACTGCGAGAGGTGCAAATTTGTTGTTTTTCAACTACAGAATCAGAAGTGATGCAAGGCTCTCCATGTAGTTCTAACCAAGTACGTTCACCTACAACAGTCATCTTGCTACGCACCCATGAACGAGATTTTTGAGTTAAATCGTAAGCTGTTTTGATTCCATAATATTCTAAAGTCTTGGTCGTTTGCCTCCCTATGCCCCAAATGTATCCTACTGGAGTCTTCTGTAAAGCTTTAATTCTTTTTTCATCAGAATCCATTATACAAACTTTGTTATAAGCAGGATATCGTTTGGCAAAGCTATTAGCCAATTTGGCTAAAGTGCGTGTTGGAGCAATACCAAGTGAGACAGGTATACCAGAACTTCGACAAGTTGTTCTCACTAGTTTCTGTCCAAATTCTGAAAAGTTTTCGATACCAGCCAAGTCCAAGAATGCTTCATCAATAGAATACACATCTATTTCGGGAACTTGCTCATCTAAAATGGACATCACTCGCCTTGATAAATCTCCATAAAGTGTATAATTTGAAGAGAATACATTGATATTTTGTTGTCTTATTAAGTCTTTGATTTGATAGAATGGCACACCCATCTTCACACCTAACCTCTTAGCCTCTTCACTTCTTGCAATTATTGCTCCATCATTATTCGAAAGCACAACAATAGGTTTTCCATCCAAATTTGGATTGAAAACTCGCTCACATGATGCGAAGAAATTATTACAGTCGATGAGTCCTATCATATTAAACAGACTTCTTTTGTGCTTTTTCTATATTCTCTTTTACACGAAATAGTGTAATTTCAGCAATAAGGTCGTAAGGAATGGATTCAGTGTATAGAAATTGTATACCTCCTTTAGATATGGTATATCCTTCTAATTTATCTTTAAAAGCTTCAACACCTGACGGATCTGGATAAAAGCCTAGATGTTTCTTATATGCAGCAAAGTGCACCAAATTACCATGTAATATAAAAGTTGGTATTCCGTACTTTATAGTTTCTTCTAATTCAGTGTTGCACGACAAAATTATTTCTCGCACTCTCTTTAAAATCTCTTGAATATTTTCAGGAAACTTTTGGATGTATGTTTCTATTGTTTCTTCTTTCATCTCCTCCTCTTATTTTGAATACAATACGTTACAATTCCCCAAATTAAGAAATCATTTTCGATTGTCACTTTTATTGGTTCATAATTCTCGTTGGCTGGTTCTAGCCAAATAACATCTTTTTCTAGTTTGATGTATTTGATAGTGAACTCACCATCAATAAAGCAAACGGCCATATCACCGTTCTGAAGCTCTAGCGATTTGTCAATCACTAGAATATCGCCATCATGCACATTAGCATCTATCATGCTATCACCCTTTACACGTCCATAGAAAGTGGATGCAGGATGTTTTATCAACTCCTTATTCAAGTCGATAGCACTTTCAATATAGTCTTGCGCTGGACTAGGAAACCCAGCCTTGATTCCTCCATCTGCATAGGGCAAAGAGAGTTCTAGACTTTGGTCGGATGGATGTATTTTGAGGTTTGTTTTATTCATGGAGCAAAGGTAGGAAAGAATATTTTTATTCTTGATAGATTCTATTTGGCAATAATTATTCCTTCAAAATCGTCATATAAAAATCCTCCAACTTTAACTTGCCATATTGATTTGCAATATTATCCTGAGCCATAGCTGAAAGGAAAAATTCAAATGGACCATATGCTTTGGAAGATGTGAATGTTCGCAACACCCAAATAGAGAGTTTGCGAGTCCAATCTGGCAGAAAAGTAATCTTGAGAGGTTTATTCAAAACTCGCAATGCTATTTTGGCAATATCCTCTTGTGTCAGTATCTCTTGTCCTCCAGCAGTTTCCTCTCTGTTGCCAGCAATCATTTTGTCAACGCAAACAACTGCTAGATCTTTACCATCTATAGGGTTGAGCTTAAACTGTCCATCACCAAACAAGTAAACTCGCCCCTTCTTAGCCATTTCTAAAAAGTCCTTCATATCTGAGAAAAAACCATTAGGACGCATAATGCAATAGTCCAAACCTGACGATTTCAATTCATTTACAAAACGTTCTTTTGCCTCAAAAATCTTTAAGTGTCTTTGTTTATCTCCATTAATGGCAGAAATATATTCAAATTTCTCTACTCCTGATTTTTTAGCTTCGTATAACAAGTTCACATTTCCTTGATAATCTACATCCATGTAAGTCAAGTCCTCTTTTTGCCTTGTGATGCCAATGGTAGAAAACACCCAATCTATATTTTCTGCAATACTAACAAGTGTTTTGGGCATGGTTATTTCTCCTACAAAAAAGTCGTCCACATCTTTGAACAATTTCTTTTGGCTTTCTTTTCTGATTAATACTCTTACCCAGTATCCTCTACTTTTTAGCTCATTGACAATGTGTTTCCCTAAATAACCAGTAGCTCCAGCAACTAATACTTTTTTCATGTCCTTTTTGCTGTAAAGATAGGGTGATGAATTAGCTATTGTACTTGACGATTGTCAAGAAATCATCGTTTCAGAATGCGACTTTTGATGCGGCTCAATGTTTCAGGTGATACACCGAGGAAAGATGCAATATATTGTTGAGGCACATTCTGAAAAAGTTCGCTATTGCTTTCTAATAATTCAAGGTATCGCTCTTCGGCTGTTTGAGTAACAAAAGATGCAATTATCTTTTGACTGGCAATCAATTCATTTTCGGTAGCTATACGTCCTATTGCTTCAAACTTGGAATCTTTTTGGAGCAAAGTTTCTACCTTCTTCTTATCCAATATAACTATCTCAGATTGACCCATAGACTGATAATTCTCTTTAGCAGCAATACCTAGATTATAGCTTTCTCCAGCACATATAAATTGCCCTTGCGAATAGAAAAAAGCTGTTTTCTCATCCACATCCACTTTGTAAAATAATCGGATACAGCCTTTCGTTACAAAATAGAGTTCATTTGCTATTTGCCCTTCTTCAAAAAACACCTCATTATTTCGCAGTTTCCTTATTTCAAATAAAGACATGAGCACTTCGCACTCTTCATCTGATAATGCGACATAGGTTTTGATATAGTTTATTAGTTGATTCATATGGTGTATCTAATTTAGCAATCATTTATTATGAAATGTACAATTTACAACAACTTTTCCTTTCCCATCCCAGCTCCACAATCCCACTATGTCATCTTCTTGTTCGGTGTTTAGTTCATCAGGAATAGGTATGAACGGATTTTCTAAGATAACGATTTAGGATAGTTGATTTTAAAATTTATATTAGCCCTCAAATAAACCGAGCAGTAAAAAATAAAAGTTATTTTTACAACTGCTATGGAAAAGAGGAAAAATTTTACATCGAAAATCAAGGCTGAATTAGTTTTATCCTTGTTGCGTGGAGAGGATCCGGAGCTGCTTAGCCGTGAATACGGAGTTACTCTGGCTGATATCAACCTTTGGCGGGATCAATTTATCGAGAGTGGTACCGACGGGTTCAAACGTAAACCCGACGATTCGAGGCTGGGTGCTGCCGAGCGTAAGATCGGGCAACTGCAGATGGAGCTCGAACTCACAAAAAAAAAGAACGAATTGGCAGCAAAACTAAAAAGGAAATAATCTCCATGCTGATAGAGGAACATTATCCATTAACCGGGAAACCATATCCGAAGCGTTTGATATTCAAGGTAGTCGGCTACAGCAGCAGCACCTGGTATGAAAACCCTACTCCCAAAACAGGGAAACGGGGCAGAAAACCCAAGCATAGCGATGAAGAGGTTTTACAGGAGATTAAGGAAGAAATTAAGAAGAGTACATTCAACGCTGAAGGTTATCTGAAAGTGAAGAAGCGCATGGGTAAAAGGAAGATAAACGCTCTGGTAGCCGGCAAGGCACGTGTGAACCGCATCATGCGGGAAAACAACCTGCTGAGCCCCTACAGAAGGCCCGGGAAGACGAATAAGCGCGAACATGATGGTACTATAATCACGGATGCACCCAATGTAATGTGGGCCACTGACGGGAAGAGGTTTTGGATTGATGGGTCAGGTTGGCATTGGTTCTTTGGTGTGATCGATCACTTTAACGATGAGATTATCTCATGGCATATTGCAAGGAAAGGCAACCGGTTTGCCGCCATGGAGCCTGTTAGGGCCGCTGTACGGAAGACTTTCGGTTCGGTAGGTAAGGATGTGTGTAAAGGAATGAAGTTGCAATTAAGAAGCGACCATGGCTCGCAGTATGACTCTGCTGATTTTATGAATGAAATGAAATTCCTGGGATTGGAGGTGTCCAAAGCGTTTGTACGGTCACCGCAATGCAACGGGATAATAGAGCGGTTTCACCGCACCCTGGAAGAACAGGTGTTGCAAACAGAAACATTTTCTTCCTTTGAGGAAGCTTATAACAGTATTAATCAATTTATTAATGACTACAACACGGATTGGATATTTCATAGACTGGAATACTGTTCTCCTGTAGAATACAGGGAAAAGTACGCCGAAAGCCAGCGAAAAGAAAATGATGACATACCATCGGGCAATAAGGATCCTGAGGTTCAGCTTGTCCTCATTTCAAGTGGCTCAATGCCACGAAGAAATGAAATAGCTCTTCAGTCAATGATAAAAGGGGCAATTACTTACAGTAACACCCCTTCAATAAATCCTTCGGTATAATATATCACCATCGGATCAGCTTGTCCGATACAAAAGTAATAAAAAAGATTAAATACAATTAATGTGCTCGGTTATTACGGGCTAATACAGTTGATTTTAAAATTTATTTTCTACCTTTGTCACACTATGCGGCAGTAAATAATATAATTAGAAATACGAATTCAAGTTCTTGTGGTACATTCTACCATCAAGGATGTATTTTTTATGTGATGCATTTCTACAAAGCATCCGCTATATTATTTACAAAATCAAATGAAAACTATAAATATAGGTATTCTTGCACATATTGATGCAGGAAAAACCTCCATTACTGAGAACTTGCTATTTGCTAGTGGAGCAACTGAGGTACGTGGAAGTGTGGACAAAGGTAATACCACAACCGATTCGATGGATATTGAAAAACGAAGAGGTATCACCGTTAGAGCTTCTACAACGTCTATTCAATGGAACGATACAAAGATTAATATTATCGACACTCCTGGACACATGGACTTTCTAGCAGAAGTGGAACGCACTTTTAGAATGCTAGATGGTGCTATTCTTGTGGTGTCTGCTAAAGAGGGTATTCAAGCTCAAACGAGATTGTTGTTCAATGTCTTGCAACAACTAGAAATTCCAGCCATTCTATTTATCAACAAAATAGATAGAGAGGGAGTAAATCTAAATCAGCTTTATTTCGAAATACAAAATAGCCTTTCAAAAGATATTCTTCTTATGCAATCCGTTGATGGCAAGATTTTAACTTCTAGCTGTACAATACACAACATATCAGAAAAGGACAGAGAAACAATTTTGGAGAAAGATGATTCTTTGCTTGAAAAATACTTAAGCGATACGCAACTCTCAAATTCAGACTATTGGAGTTCAATGATTCATCTTGTTCAATTCGCTAAACTACATCCTATCTACCATGGCTCAGCAATGTATGGCATTGGTATCGAAGATTTGCTAAACTCAATCACTACTTTTATTGAAACATCTCTACCTCAAGAGAACGATTTATCTGCCTATGTCTATAAAATTGAGCATAATAAGAAGGAACAGAAACGAGCCTATCTAAAGATTATAGGGGGAAGCCTTAGAACAAGAAAATCATACAACCTCAATGGCTCAGATGAGAATCTGAAACCATGAATTACAGAAACCTGTTCGACAAGGAAACCCTGCTGGTGGCCGATGCCAAGTCGGCTGCCTATTCCATGGCTCCTTTGTTGTCGGGGTTCATCAATTTCCGTCCGGATATACGTATTG
>ENA-UEPJ01003704-UEPJ01003704.1-human-gut-metagenome-genome-assembly--contig:-NODE-3704-length-13175-cov-4.334479_pt1 | contig 13175 bp, 18 predicted proteins | sample MGYA00242890_ERZ507896 | MGnify/ENA primary metagenome ERZ507896 (study PRJEB26167, sample SAMN06115508) | human gut metagenome | host: Homo sapiens | place: China:Qinghai | collected 2015-08-20... | reverse complement strand
AGAGATTATAACATACTTTTGAATTTGACGACACTATCTAGGACAGATTGTTTTCAAGAAACGTGCAGAGGTGATCTCATGATTGCGATGGGGGACAACGTGAAGCAAAATCAGATGCTCGTGGACATTTTGGAAAGATGCGTCATGCAGCTTGGCATCCTCGTAGCTCAGGGGCAAAAGGGCGGCCCTTTGACGATGCAGGAATATGTTCAGACGCAATTGGATATTTGGCAGGTCATAGAAAAGATGCATGTAACACACCAGGAACACAGATCATCGTCTGGATGGGAAGAAAAGCCGCACATGGGGCGGCCATGCCGTTTGCTGCGCGCTGCAAGCGGGCGGCACAGACGGCGCCTGCTGCGGAAAGTACCGTGCATCCCGGTATCCGGTTAGGGAGAAGGGCAGGATTCGCAGGATATTCCGGCCAGCGCGGGCTGACGAAGCCGAAGAAAAAAGCTATGCTGTTCCAAAACTCCGGGAGCAGAATGTGCGTTGACCGTCCTGGAGTGCCGGGAATGTTCCGGAGCTGCGTATCCGCTTCCCGCGCGAACATTTTGAGCAAGGTTGGATACTATGTTTGAATCGGCAGCCCTTGGCAGAGCATGCAGTAACAAAGAATTTGAAGAAAAAGCCCCCCAGCTGCGCATGTGTCTTTTCAATGCTCAGTTGCAATGCATCGAGCGCAAGATCCCCGTCCTGATCACGGTGGCCGGCCTGGTCGGTTCCGGACGCGGCGCCATCATCAACCTTTTGTCGGAATGGATGGACAGCAAGCATGTGCAAAACCATGTTTTCTGGCTGGTGACCGACGAAGAGAAGGCCCGTCCCTGGCCCTGGCGCTTCTGGCGGCAGCTTCCTGCTGCCGGACAGACGGCGGTCTTTTATGACGGCTGGTATGGTGAGGCCATGCGGCAGCGCTGCTGCAAGGATGTGGGAGAAAACGAATTCACCGCCAGCATGCATCGCTGGCAGGCCCTGGAATCCGGGCTGGCGGAATCCGGGATGGCCATTATCAAGCTCTGGCTCCATCTCAACAAAAAGGACCATGCCCGCGCGCTCAAGGAGCGTCAGGAGAACCGGGCCCTGGTGCATTTTTCGCCATCCGACAAGAAGATCGCCGCGGATTACGATGGTATGGTCAGTGCCGCGTCCCGGGCCATCATGCTGACAGACCGCGACAATGCGCCCTGGAGCATCATCGACGCCGCGGATCCCAATTTCCGCAACCTGTCCGTGGTGAAAGCCATCATCGCGGGCATCGAGCGGACCATCGCCGCCCACGATGCCCGTGCCGCCCGCCTCAAAGTGCTGGAATCCGTACCCGAAGTGGAAGAGGACGCCCGTGAGTCCCTGGTCTCCACCCTGGATGCCATCGACCTTTCCAGCGTGCAGGCTCCCGAACATTACCAGAAGGAACTGAAACGCCTGCAGAAGGAGATCTATCAGCTTTCGTTCCGGGCGTACAAAAAAGGCATCTCGTCCACACTCATCTTTGAAGGCTGGGATGCCGCCGGCAAGGGGGGAGCCATCCGGCGCCTCACTGCCGGGACAGATGCCCGCATCACGCGTGTCATCCCCATCAGCGCCCCTTCGGATGAAGAGCTGGCGCACCATTACCTGTGGCGTTTCTGGCGGCACATCCCCCGTGCCGGTTTCATCACCATCTATGACCGCTCCTGGTACGGCCGTGTCCTTGTGGAACGGGTGGAAAAGCTGACCCCCAAGGAAGACTGGGCCCGCGCCTATGCCGAGATCAATCATTTTGAGCATCAGCTGACCAACAACGGCAACATATTGCTCAAATTCTGGCTGCACATCTCGCCGGAGGAACAGCTGCGACGCTTTCGGGAGCGTGAGGCCATCCCGTGGAAGCGCTACAAGATCACCGATGAAGACTGGCGTAACCGTGATAAGTGGCCCGAGTACGCCCGCGCCGCGGACGAGATGTTCCTGCGTACCAGCACGGAAGATGCCCCCTGGCATGTGGTCCCCGCGGAGAACAAGAAGTATGCCCGCCTGATGGTCCTGCGCATTTACAGGGATGCCCTGAAGCGCGCCCTGCGCTGACAGGATCCCTGCAGCAGAGCCCAGGCATGGAAAAGAGCCGGAGAGCTTCTCTGGCTCTTTTTTTATGCCCGGCCGGGGACCTGCGTGCAGGACAGGACGCGACGGGAGGATACAGATTCCAGGCTCTTGCGGAAGAGCCTGGTCTGCGGCCATTTCAGGAGAGGAACGGGATGGAGCGAGGCGCATAAGGAAAGCCCGAAGGCTTTTGTACACCGCTGTGCACCGCCGCAAGTGGAGCGGAATTGTCACCGGGCGCTCACAGCGTTGACGAATGGACGGGACAGTCTGAAAGCACATCCGGGCAGGAAGCAGACCGGCGGCAAGATGCTGCCTTTTGTCCCTCCTTACTCAGTCCTGTCCGGCACCCAGCCCCTTTCAGGGAGGTGGCGCATGATTCCCTCATTTTGTCCAGTCAGTTGCAGCCGTTGTGGTCGTTCGTTCATTGCCCCCGGACCGCGTGGGCATATCTGCCCCCAGTGCCAGAAGGAACGGCGCATGAATCGGGAAAAATCGTCTGTCAGAATCCCCCGAACCACCCGGACGGCAGAATCCCGGGCACAGACGAACGTGGAGGCGCGTTCTTCCAGAGCCGTGGAGCCGGTACGCGTACCTGTACAGCTTGTGGAATCCCGCTGGCAGGACATGCTTGACCAGGGGATGCTGGCTACCTGCCCGCGCATGCACCTGACGGCATCGCGTCTTCCCTGTGGCGAGCGTTCCGAATGCTTTGGTCTTTCCCGCTGTCAGTTCGTCCCCCAGAACATGAACCGTCCTTTGCGACGTACCTTCTTCTGATATGTTTGGAAGCAACCTGTCCCAGCCGGAATTTACGCGTGTTTCTGTGGAGAAGATGATGGCAGGCAGTCCGGATATCCCGCCCCTGTGCCGTGCCTGTCCGGATTATGAACGCCAGTGCATCATTTGCGGGCATGGGCCCGTGGTCGATTTTTATACTGTGGACGGCTGTTTTGTAGACAGTTCCGACATGTGCGGCGTCTGCACCTTCGGACGGCAGGAATGCCGCGATCCCAGCCGCTGGTGAGCCGGTAGCTGCTTTCATCTGAATGAAAACAAAAGGCATCCTTTCCTCCGTGGAAGGATGCCTTTTGTCGTTGGAGGGGGCAGGGGATGCTGCCGAATCGTCACATTCCCTCTTGCAAACGGTGACGGAAAGTCGGCCTTTCATCACGGACGCGTCACCGTTTCGCCATGCGTTTTGCCCATTGTGAGCCAGTCAACTTCAACGGGAGCATTCGCATGATCCACATCAGCAATCTCAATAAAACGTTCGGCAGCAGCAAAGGCCTTTCTCACATCAACCTGCATGTGGCCCCGGGAGAGATGGTGGCCCTCATCGGCTCTTCCGGTTCCGGCAAATCCACTCATGCGTCACATCTGCGGTCTGACCGCCGCAGACAAGGGCGAGAGCCTGGTGCGGGTCGATAACGAGATCGTGCAGAAGAACGGCTGTATCAGCCGGGACATCCGCCGCATCCGCGCCGGTATCGACATGATCTTCCAGCAGTTCAACCTAGTGGAGCGTATGAGCGTGGCCCGCAACGTCATGCTGGGGGCTTTGGCCCGCACTAGTCTGTGGCGCAGCCTGACCGGTGCTTTCCACACGGATGACAGGGAGCTTGCCCTTCGGGCCCTGGCCCGCGTGGGAATCGGGGAAAAGGCCTGGCAGCGCACCGGTACCCTTTCCGGCGGGCAGCAGCAGCGTGCCGCCATCGCCCGTGCTCTGGTGCAGCGTGCCCGCGTGCTGCTGGCTGACGAGCCCATCGCCTCGCTGGACCCTGAATCGGCCCGCAATGTCATGCAGACCCTGCGCGACCTCAACCAGAAGGATGGCCTCACCGTTGTGGTGACCCTGCACCAGGTGGATTACGCCATGCGCTTCTGCCCCCGTACCGTGGCCCTGAAAAAGGGCGAGATCGTTTACGACGGTCCTACGGAACGTCTGACGCCCCAGTTCCTGGCGGAACTGTACGGCGCTGAAAGCGACGAGCTTTTTGCCGCCAAGACCAGCGCCGCCCAAGAAGCGGTGACGCTGCCCGGCAGCCCTGTCCGCGAGACGTCCCGCGCTGCCTAGATCCCATCCCGAACCCTTTGCCTCACCACTTTATCCAAGGAGAAAATACATGTTTTCCCGTCTTCTTTCCGGCCTGCTGGTCTCTGCCATGCTGCTGGGCAGCGCGCTGACCGCCCAGGCGCAGCAGACCCTCAATTTCGGCATCATCTCCACCGAGGCCAGCCAGAACCTCAAGGTGCTTTGGGATCCTTTCCTCAAGGATATGAGCAAGGCCCTCGGCATGGAAGTCAAAGCCTTCTTTGCCAGTGACTATGCCGGTGTCATCGAAGGCATGCGCTTCAAGAAAGTCGACCTGAGCTGGATCGGCAACAAGGGAGCCATGGTGATGGTGGACCGCGCCAATGGCGAGGTCTTTGCCCAGACTACCGCTCCCGACGGCAGCAAGGGCTACTACTCCTGCCTGATCGTCAACAAGAAGAGCCCGCTCCAGAACCTCGACGACATGTTTGCCCAGGCCTCCAAGCTGAGCTTCAGCAATGGCGACCCCAACTCCACCTCCGGATTCCTGGTGCCCGGCTATTATGTCTTTGCCAAAAACGGCAAGGATCCCCAGAAGATCTTCGCCCGTACCGTATCGGCCAACCACGAGGCCAATGCGCTCTCTGTAGCCAACAATACCGTGGACGTGGCGACCTGCAATAATGAAGGTCTGGCCCGTCTGGCCATCACCGCACCCGAAAAGGCCAAGGAACTGCGCGTGATCTGGAAATCTCCCCTGATCCCCAGCGATCCCCTGGTCTGGCGCAAGGACCTGCCCGAAGTGACCAAGAAAAAGATCACGGATTTCATCTTCAGCTACGGCGTGAAGGGCGATAACGTGGAGCAGGCCCGCAAGATCCTGACCGCCCTGCAGTGGGGCCCCTTCATCAAGTCCGACAACAGCCAGCTGATCCCGCTGCGCCAGCTGGAGCTGTTCCGCGCCAAGACGGTGCTGGAAGGCAACAAGGATATGGATGCCAAGGAAAAGGCCGCCAAGATCGCCGAGATCGAGCGTAAGCTGGCCGAACTCGGCAAATAGCGGGGACAGGGCACAAGGAACGCATCGTTATGGAAGCTGAAATGAAAATGGCCCTGCAGCCGCCGCGCGATCTGCGCGCCGAGACCTGCCGCCTGGTCATCTGGGGCCTTGTTCTGGCATGCTGGCCTGGGCCTGGCGCGGCGCCGAGATGAAGCCCATGGCGCTGGTGGAGCAGGGCGGCAACATCCTTACCCTGATAGCCGATTTCTTCCCGCCGGACTTTACGGACTGGCGCATGTATGTGGAAGAAATGATCGTCACCCTGCATGTGGCGATCTGGGGCACCTTGCTGGCGGTCATCTGCGCGGTGCCGCTGGGCATCATGTCTTCCGAGAATATCGCTCCCTGGTGGATCTGCCAGCCGGTGCGCCGCCTCATGGATGCGGCCCGCGCCATCAACGAGATGGTCTTCGCCATGATGTTCGTGGTCGCCGTGGGCCTTGGCCCCTTTGCCGGTGTGCTGGCCCTTTGGGTGCACACCACGGGCACGCTGGCCAAGCTCTTTTCCGAGGCGGTGGAGGCCATCGAGGTCTCGCCGGTGGAAGGCGTCCGCTCTACCGGGGCCAGCTTTCTGGAAGAGATCATCTTCGGGGTCATCCCGCAGGTGTTCCCCCTCTGGATATCCTACTCGCTGTACCGCTTCGAGGCCAATGTGCGCTCTGCCACGGTGGTGGGCATGGTCGGTGCCGGCGGTATAGGCATGGTGCTGTGGGAACTGTTCCGCAGCTTCAACTTCCAGCAGACGTGCGCGGTCATGGCCATCATCGTGCTGGTGGTGACCCTGTTCGACCTGCTTTCCCAGCGTCTGCGCAAAATGGTGCTGTAAGATGGCCGCCCGTTACGCTCTCTACTACGCCCCCCCACAAGGACGAGCCCCTGTACCGTCTGATGGCTCCTCTGTTCGGCCGGGACTGCCGGGACGGCAGCCGCCTGCCGGGCGGCCCCGTGGCTCCTGCGGGGGTGGAACATGGTCTTTGGACATCCCTAGCAAAAACGCCGGCCCATTACGGTCTGCATGCCACGCTCAAGGCGCCTTTTGAGCTGCGCTCCACCTCGGAGGGCATGCTGGCCGCCCTGAAGAATGCCTGCCGGAAGGTGGCGGAGCGTCATGCCTCCTGGCTGACGGCGCCGCTGGGTTTGCAGCGGCTGCCCGTCCACTCCGGTGAGCGCCAGGCCTCCTTTCTGGCCCTGGTCCCCCGGCAGGGGGATAGCGCGTCGGAATCGGCCATGGCCGCTCTGGAGCGGGATTGCGTGACGGAACTGGACCGTTTCCGGGCCCCTCTCGACCAGAGGGACGTGGAACGGCGGGAGCCTTTGAGTCTTGATGAGCGGCGCAATCTCCTGCGCTGGGGCTATCACCATGTACTGGATCTGTTCCGTTTCTACATCACCCTGACGGGTCCCCTGCCTCATGAGGGGGCGGAGCAGGTGGAAGCAGCCCTGAACCAGTATCTGGAACCGGTGATCGACAAGCCCCTGGCCATGGATTCTGTGTGTCTTTTTTGCCAGGCGGACCGGGCATTGCCTTTCCGCCTGACGACCCGCTTCGCTTTGGCGCGGACCGGGAATGCCTAACATAATGACTATTGGAAGTATCATGAACATGAGTTTGCGGCAGGAACGCATGCGCCTGCTGGCGCTTGCCCCGGAGACCAGCCTTGATGAGGCCCTGTCCGGGATCAGCCTGCCTGGCTACCGCATCGTGCGCGGGCCCGAAACGGGGCTCGTGATGGCCCGGGGACGCGTCGGCAATGTCGGCGATGTCTTCAACGTAGGGGAAGTGCTGGTCACCCGTTGTGTCGTCCAGCTGGAAGAAAAGACGCTTGGCCATGCCTGGATCATGGGGGAATCCCCCCGCCATGCGGAACTGGCGGCCCTGTGCGATGCCCTGTGGCAGCAGGAAAGCTACGCGGCGTTGCTGGACGAAAAGCTGCGGCCCTGCCTGGAACAGGCCATAGACGAAAAAAGAAAGGCTGCCGCCCGCGATGCGGCAGGTACGAAAGTCAACTTTTTCACCTTTGTCCGCGGAGAAGACCAGTGAGCGATCAGCAATGTTCCCGCCTGTCCTGGGCAGATCCTGTGGGACAGGCACAGCAGGTGTTCCGTCTGGCCCTTACCGCGTTGTCCCGGCCTGCCCAGGCCGCATTCGCCTTCGTCCCCGGTACGGAAGCGCTGCCTGATCTGCGTTGCATCCATCAGGGAGAGGCTGAATACCCGGATCGTTCCACGACCATCTGCCTTGGCGGAGTAGAGGAGGGGAAAACGGCCGGCATCACCGCTTCCGGTCCCGGCATCGTGGGCAGCTGCACCTTTGCCTGCCGTATGCCGGAAGATTTTCTGGCCCAGTGGCAGAGCAACCATGAGCAATTCCCGCTGGGTGTGGACATGCTGCTTTGAGGGCCGGGTTGCCTGACCGGTCTGCCCCGTACGACCTGCCTGATCCCTGCCGCAGACGAGGTGTCCAAATGTATGTAGCTGTAAAAGGTGGCGAAAAAGCCATTGCCGCGGCACATGCCCTGCTTGCCCGGGAGCGGCGGGGCGATGTGCAGATTCCTAAAGTAACACTTGAACAATTGGCAGGGCAGCTCAAGCTGGCCGTGGACCGCATCATGGCCGAGGGCTCCCTGTACAGCCCCGAACTTGCCGCACTGCCTTCAAGCAGGCCCAGGGCGACGCCGTGGAAGCCATCTTCCTGCTGCGCGCCTATCGCACGACCCTGCCCCGTTTCGGTGTTTCCGAGCCCATGGATACTTCCCGCATGCGGGTGGAGCGGCGCATCTCCGCCACCTGGAAGGATCTGCCCGGCGGACAGATCCTGGGATCCACCTTTGACTATACGCACCGTCTGCTGGATCGCGGTCTGGCCGTGCCCGGGACAGCTCCCCGGGACGTGGAGCCCGAAAGGACGGCGGAAGATCTGGCGATGATGGCGGCCGATGCGCAGGCCCTGCTGCAGGAACCGCTGCCCAGAGCCATGGACGCTCTTGGGCGCGAAGGCCTGATGGAATCCGTGGCCCCTTCGCATGAAGGCAATGATTGCCCGGACATCACCCGCCAGCCGCTGGAGCTGCCGGCCGACGGTTCTGGGGACCGGGCCGTGCGCCTGCAATCCATGGCCCGTGCCGATGAAGGCTTTTTGCTGGGCATGGCCTATTCCACCCAGCGCGGTTACGGCGCTGTCCACCCCTTCACCGGGGAATTGCGCCGCGGTTTCGTGGAGCTGACCGTCATCCCGGAAGAGCTGGGCTTTGCCATCCCCCTGGGCGAAGTGGAGCTCACCGAATGCGACATGGTCAGCCGGTACACCGGCCGTGCCCTCGAGCCCTGCTTCACCCGCGGTTACGGGCTCGTCTTCGGCAACAACGAGCGCAAGGCCCTGTCCATGTCCATCGTGGACCGCGCCCTGCGTGCCCGGGAATTGCAGGAAGACCAGATCGGTCCTGCCCAGAACCCCGAATTCGTGCTCATGCATGGGGATAACGTGGATGCGTCCGGTTTCGTGCAGCACATCAAACTGCCGCACTATGTGGACTTTCAGGCGGAACTTTCCCTGATCCGCCAGCTGCGGGAACGTAAGCACGCGGAAGAGCAGGCTGCTGCCGCGTCCGAAAAACATGCGGAGGCCAGCCATGCCTGAGAACCTGACGACCACGCCTGCGGCCTCCGGGCTGGAAGGCTACAACTTTGCCTATCTTGATGAAGGCACCAAGCGCATGGTGCGCCGGGCCCTGCTCAAGGCAGTGGCCATCCCCGGCTACCAGGTGCCTTTTGCCAGCCGTGAGATGCCCATGCCCTACGGCTGGGGGACGGGCGGCATCCAGGTCACGGCCAGCATCATCGGCCGGGACGACGTGCTCAAGGTCATCGACCAGGGCTCGGACGATACGACCAATGCCGTTTCCATCCGTCGTTTCTTCGAACGTACCGCGGCCGTGACCACGACCACCCACACCGGAGAAGCCAGCATCATCCAGACCCGTCACCGCATCCCCGAGCAGCCCCTGCGCGAGGATCAGATCATGGTCTACCAGGTGCCCATGCCGGAGCCCTTGCGCTGGCTCGAACCCAGCGAAAAAGAGACCCGTACCCTGCATGCTTTGGAAGAGTACGGCATCATGAGCATCAAGCTGTATGAGGACATCATGCGGCATGGCGATATCGCCACCGGCTTCGACTATCCCGTGAAGGTCAATGGCCGCTACATCATGAGCCCGTCGCCCATCCCGCGTTTCGACAACCCCAAGATGCACCAGTGCCCGGCGCTGCAGCTTTTCGGTGCCGGCCGGGAAAAGCGCATCTACGCCATCCCGCCCTATACGGATGTGGTCAGTCTCGACTTTGAGGATTACCCCTTCACGCCCCAGAGCTGGGATCAGTGCTGCGCCATCTGCGGCGCCACAGACACCTATCTGGACGAGATCGTCATGGATGACGCCGGGACGCGCATGTTCGTCTGTTCCGATACCGACAATTGTGCCCGGCGCGTGGCCGGGCAGGGCGGCACTGCCGCTCCCAGGGAGGAGAAATAGCCGTGAGCCTCTTGGATACCAATCTTGATCCCGTCCTTTCCGCCCGCCAGCTGACGCGGCGTTACGGCAGCCGCATCGGCTGCAAGGACGTTTCGCTGGATCTGTGGCCCGGGGAAGTCCTCGGCATCGTGGGCGAATCCGGCTCCGGCAAGAGCACGCTGCTGAACATGCTTTCCGGCCGTCTGGAACCTTCCGCCGGGCATGTCCACTACACGGCAGCCGACGGCAAGGTACTGGATATCCACAGCCTGGATGAAGCCCAGCGCCGCCGTCTGCTGCGTACCGAACTGGGCTTCGTCCACCAGCATCCCCGCGACGGCCTGCGCATGTCGGTCAGCGCCGGCGCCAATATCGGCGAGCGGCTCATGGCCAACGGGGCCCGGCATTACGGGAACCTGCGGGCCACGGCTCTGGACTGGCTGGAACGGGTGGAGATCCCCGTGCAGCGTGTGGACGATACGCCGTCCCAGTATTCCGGCGGCATGCAGCAGCGTCTGCAGATCGCCCGCAATCTGGTGACCACGCCGCGCCTCGTCTTCATGGACGAACCTACCGGCGGTCTGGACGTGTCTGTCCAGGCCCGCCTGCTGGACCTGCTGCGCCATCTGGTGCGCGACATGGGGCTGGCCGTGGTGCTCGTGACCCACGATCTGGCGGTGGCCCGGCTGCTCTCGCACCGTCTGATCGTCATGTACCACGGTGAAGTGGCGGAGACCGGTCTGACGGATCAGGTACTGGACGATCCGCAGCACCCCTATTCCCAGTTGCTGGTCTCTTCCATCCTGCAGTGCTGACAAGGAGCGTTCACATGCATCAGTTCAACCATCCTGCCGGCGACGCTCCTGTGGTGGAGGTGCGTCACCTGTGCAAAACCTTTGTCCTGCACCAGCAGGGCGGCATCCGCATCCAGGCGCTGCAGGACGTCAATTTTGACGTGCGTGCCGGAGAATGTGTGGCCCTGCACGGGCCTTCCGGGGCCGGGAAGTCGACCCTGCTCAAGACCCTGTACGGTAACTATCTGCCCAGTTCCGGGCAGGTGATCGTCCGCTGCGAAGACTGCGAGACGGCCCTTGATGCCGCGCAGAAGATGCTGACCCGCCTCAACCTGCCCGAGCGCCTCTGGCATGTGGCCCCGGCTACCTTCTCCGGCGGGGAGCAGCAGCGTGTGAACATCGCGCGCGGGCTCATCCGGCCCATGCCCCTGCTGTTGCTGGACGAACCCACCGCCTCTCTGGACGGCATCAACCGGCAGGTGGTCATCGACCTCATCCATGAGGCCAGGCAGCGGGGCAGCGCCATCGTGGGCATCTTCCATGATGATGTGGCCCGCAATGCCGTGGCGGACAGGATCGTCCCCATGGACAGGCCGTAACCGCGCCGATCCGCAAGAACCAACGATCACAGAAGCATAATCGGAGATCATCCATGAAAGAATATGTGTTGCGTAACGCCCGGGTGGTGACGCCCACCACCGTGATGCATGGTCATGTGCTGGTGCGTGACGGCCTGGTTGCCGATGTGGACGAAGGCGACATCCAGCCCACTGCCGCCCTGGAATGCATCGACTGCGAAGGTGACTATCTGCTGCCCGGTTTTGTGGAACTGCACACCGACAATCTGGAAAAGCATCTGGTGCCCCGTCCCAAAGTTGTCTGGCCGCAGGCGGAACCCGCCTTTTTCGCCCATGATGCCCAGATCGTGGCGGCCGGTATCACGACCGTGTTCGATGCCCTGTCCGTGGGCGAATACCAGGACAAGGGGCGCATCGCCATGCTGGGCCGCGGTGTGGATGCCCTGAACCATTGCCGCCAGTCGGGCATGCTGCGTGCCGACCATCTGCTGCATCTGCGCTGTGAAGTGGCCGATCCCCGCATGCGTGACCTGTTCTTCCCCCTGTCGGACACGCCCTGCCTGAAGCTGGTCTCCCTGATGGACCATACGCCCGGGCAGCGCCAGTGGCGTGATACCACGGCCTACCGGACCTATTACAGCAATATCAAGTCCTGGACCGATGAAGAGTTCACGGCCATGATGCACGAGCTGGAAGAGGTGCGGGACAGCTGCGCCAATGATAACGCCGCCTCGGTCATGGAATTTTGCCGTCAGCGCCATCTGCCCATGGCCAGCCATGACGATACGCTGGTGGAACATGTGGAGGAAGCCCTGAGCAACGGCATCTCCATCAGCGAGTTCCCCACTACCACGGAGGCTGCCTGCTGCGCCTCGGAAAACGGGATGCTGGTCATGATGGGGGCCCCCAATGTCGTGCGCGGCGGGTCCCATTCCGGCAATGCCTCGGCTCTGGACGTGGCCAAAGAAGGGCATCTGGGGGCCCTGTCCTCCGACTACGTGCCCGCCAGCCTGCTGGCCGCGGTCTTTGAGCTGGCCGCCAAGGAGATCATGCCCCTGCCCGCAGCCGTCAATCTGGTCAGCGCCAATCCGGCCGAAAGCGTGGGGCTGGATGACCGCGGCCGCATCGATAGCGGACGCCGTGCGGACATGGTCCGCGTCCACCATATGGACGACATGCCGGTGGTCCGCAATGTCTGGCGTCAGGGCGTGCAGGTGTACTGATGCGCGGCACACTCATCTATGTCATGGGACCGTCGGGATCCGGCAAGGACAGCCTGTTGTCGGCCCTGCGCCCCGGTTGCGCGGCCTGCCGGTAGCCTTTGCCCGGCGCTACATCAGCCGTCCTGCCTGAGCCGGAGGGGAACAGCATATGGCCCTTTCCGCCGGGAGCATCCTTTCCATGGAGGCTCGGGGGCGTCTGGCCATGCGCTGGAGCAGCCACGGCTGCCAGTACGGCATCGGCCGCTCCATCGACGGCAGTCTGGAGCACGGCATCTGCGTGATCGTCAACGGTTCTCGGGAATATCTGCCGGAAGCCCTACGGCGCTATCCTGATCTTCTTCCCGTGCTGGTGGAGGTGGAGCCGGCCATCCTGCGGCAACGCCTGCTGGCCCGGGGAAGAGAGCAGGGCAAAGACCTGGAAGAACGTTTGCAGCGCGCGCTGGCACCATTGCCTGCCGCTGGCCTGGAGCGGCTCGTACGCATCGACAACTCCGGCAAGCTGGAAGCGGCGGTCGATGGCCTGGAGAATATCGTGCGGGCTGTCCTGCCGGTGCGCGGCATGCCGGGCACCCCTCAGGGAACGCAGGGCAGCGCTGCCTGAAACAAACCTTTAGAGCAGCTCTGATGAAAAAAGGGCTCCTTCCCTGTGGGGAAAGAGCCCTTTTGCTGTCCATGTCGTTGTACCGTACGCACAGCCGGCGTGTTTCCATGCGCACGGCACGACACGCGCATGCGCCGGACAAATGCGCCGGAAGCTCCAGCGACTGAGGTGAGAGCGTGCTTGAAGATTAAAGCGATACTTTAAGAATCGAGCGTTTAGAGGATGTCCGGCATGTTTTTTGATTTTAAAAGGTGTGGTAATCTCGTCCCATGAAACAAACAGATTTTCGTG
>ENA-UEPJ01003697-UEPJ01003697.1-human-gut-metagenome-genome-assembly--contig:-NODE-3697-length-13194-cov-5.555234_pt1 | contig 13194 bp, 12 predicted proteins | sample MGYA00242890_ERZ507896 | MGnify/ENA primary metagenome ERZ507896 (study PRJEB26167, sample SAMN06115508) | human gut metagenome | host: Homo sapiens | place: China:Qinghai | collected 2015-08-20... | reverse complement strand
TGAGTAAGGGTATGCTGGATGAAAATATTTCCAAGCTACTGGAAGAAGTTGCCGGGGATGTGGCACAAACGTTTAATGATTAGAGTTCATAAAGTTTGTAAAGTTCATAAAGTTTATAAAGTAACGGGTGTCCTTCGGACAAGGTTTAATGGCAGCGTGAACTGCCGTAAACAAAGCCCGCGGGTTCCAAAATCTTATGAACTTTACAACCTTACAAACCTTATGAACTTTATAAACCTTATAAACCTTATAAACTGACTATGGCATCTACACGTGAATTGAAAGGAAGGATTAGTTCGGTACACTCTTCTCAGAAGATTACCGGGGCGATGAAGATGATTTCATCGGCAAGGTTGAGAAAGTCCGAAAATGCGTTGAATAACGCCCGACCTTACATGGAACAGTTACAGAATATATTGGATCATATCGCGGCGCAGACATGTGACTATCAGTCCCCGTTAAGCCAAGAGAGAACGGTGCAACGGGTGGCTGTTGTCATTTTTGCCGCTAACGAGGGATTATGCGGGGCTTTTAACCTGACACAGTACAAGAAGTTGTTGGAAACCCTGAACGAGTATAGTACTCAAGTGAAATCGCCGATACAGGTGTATCCCATAGGTAGAAAGATCGTGAACGAGGTGAAGCGGACGGCAGGGGTGGAAACGATGGAAATACCCGAGTTCTTCGAGGCAAAACAGTATGCTGACGGGTGTACGTCCTTGGCGGACGAGTTGATCCGACGTTTTATGGCAAAAGAAATTGATCGGGTAGACGTGATATACTCTCATTACAAGAGTATGGGCACGCAGATCGTCACCCGCGTGCAGTTGCTCCCGTGGGTGCCGCGGGAAACAAATGTTCTCTCCGGAAAGGAACAGAACACAGTTTATATCTACGAGCCTAATTGTGAAGAGATTCTGGAAACGGTGTACCCCTTGGTAATTCATTCCATCATGTATCGCTATTTGTTGGAAAACCAAACTTCGGAACAGGCATCCCGGATACTTTCCATGCAAATGGCAAATGATAACGCTATCAAGCTGTTGAAAGGTCTGCAACTGGAATATAATAAACTCCGGCAACAGAACATCACGGCAGAATTAATGGACATAGTGGGAGGCTCGCTAGAGTAATTTTAAATATTAATATTAAAGAAACATAATGATACAAACTTGATAAAACATGACTGTAACCCTGATTATTTTAGCTTTATCCGCGTTCTTTTTTGTAAATGGTAAGATAAGATCTGATGTCGTTGCGCTTTGTGCTTTAGTTCTTTTGATTCTGTTCAATATATTGACACCGGAAGAGGCTCTTTCCGGTTTCTCCAATTCAATCGTGATCATGATGATCGGGTTATTTGTCGTCGGGGGTGCGATATTTCAGACCGGATTGGCTAAGATGATCAGTAGTAAGATATTGAAACTCGCGGGGGATAGCGAGTTAAAACTTTTTATCCTCATTATGCTGGTGACTGCCGCTATCGGTGCTTTCGTGAGTAATACCGGAACCGTGGCGCTCATGCTTCCTATCGTCGTGAGTATGGCGGTAAGTGCCAAAGTGAGTCCCAGTCGTTATTTGATGCCGTTGGCGTTTGCCAGTAGCATGGGAGGTATGGCAACCTTGATTGGAACACCGCCGAACTTGGTGATTCAAAACGCCTTATTAGGAGCCGGATACGAGGGGTTATCCTTTTTCTCTTTTACCCCCGTGGGTATTATTTGCGTATTCGTGGGTATTATCGTGTTGATTCCGTTAAGTAAGATATTTCTTGTAAAGAAAGATGAGAAAAAGATAGAGAAAAAAGCGAGAAATAAATCGGTTAAAGATTTAGCTTACGAGTATCAGATTGCGCAAAACCTGTTTCGGGTAGGGGTGAAGAAAAACTCTTTGTTTTGTGGCAAGACGTTGGTCGAATTGAATATCACGGGAAAATATAACTTGACTATTCTGGAAATACGGCGAGAATCCAACACGCAAAATCCTTTCATGAAAACCATAGACCAGAGATTGGCGGGTCCGGATACGGCGTTGCAGGAGGGGGATGTCCTCTATGTGCTGGGACAATTCGCGCAAGTGGAAGTATTGGTCGGGGAGAATCATTTGGATTTGTTGGATACGCATACCGCCGAAGTTTCCGATAAACATGTCAAACAAGATGTGAACTTCGGGGAGATGGGGATTGCCGAGGTGTTATTGATGCCGAATTCGCAGTTGATAAACCGGGCTGTCAAAGATTCCGGTTTCCGGGAGAAATACCGTGTCAATGTCTTGGGTATTCAACGGGGCGGGAAATACATATTACAGGATTTGAAAGACGAGAAAATGCACTCCGGTGATGCCTTGCTGGTTCAAGGTACGTGGCAGGATATTGCTCGTTTGAACGAGATGCAGTCCGAGTGGGTGGTGGTGGGTCAGCCGCTGGCAGAAGCTGCCAAGGTTACGCTGGACCACAAAGCACCTGTCGCGGCGGCAATCATGCTTCTGATGATTGTGGCTATGGTTTTCGATTCTATCCCGATTCCACCCGTGGCGGCGGTAATCGTGGCAGCCTTGTTAATGGTATTGACCGGATGTCTTCGTAACGTGGAGGATGCCTATAAAACGATAAACTGGGAGAGTATCGTGTTGATAGCAGCCATGTTGCCCATGTCGCTTGCCTTGGAGAAGACGGGGGCTTCGTCCGTGATTTCTTCCGGATTAGTGAATTCTTTAGGTGGTTTCGGTCCTGTTATCCTTTTGGCGGGTATTTATTTCACCACATCATTGTTGACCATGTTTATCAGTAACACGGCAACGGCAGTGCTTTTAGCCCCTATTGCCATGCAGGCAGCCATAAACACGGGGGGTGAGCCCTTATCCGTTCCTCTTTGCCGTCACGGTTGCCGCGAGCATGTGTTTTGCTTCCCCGTTCTCCACGCCGCCTAATGCTTTGGTGATGTCTGCCGGGAAATACACGTTTATGGATTACGTGAAAGTGGGATTACCGCTTCAGATTATCATGGGAATCGTCATGATATTCATATTGCCTTTGTTATTTCCATTTTAGTGTGAAAGGGGTAGAAATTTATGATTTTTTGATTGATAATTGCTAAATTCATTGTTCCTTTGCAGGGTAAAAACCGATAGACGTGCTGGAACGATTAAGATCATGGATGTTGCCGTTGGCTATGTTGGGTGGGGGTATATTTTACTCCTTCTTTAATTTGTTTGCTTTTCTGACACCTTATTTGATTTCCGTGATGTTGCTGATCACCTGTTGTCGCTTGTCGATACGGGAGATGCGGTTTACCCGCTTGCATGTGCGGATGTTGATGGTTCAAGTTTTCGGCAGCGTGATCGTGTATGGTGTCCTATGCTATTTCGATCGGGTGTTGGCGGAGGCGATGATGATATGCGTGTTGGCTCCCACGGCGGTTGCGGCGGCGGTGATCACGGGGATGCTTGGTGGAAGCGTGCCTTGTCTGGCAACCTACACGCTGGCAAGCAATCTTTGCGTGGCAATCGTGGCTCCGGTCATGTTCTCGTTGGTTGGGGTGCGGGACGGGGTGTCGTTCGGTCAGTCGGTTTGGTATATTTGCACTCAGGTGGGACCTTTGTTGCTTTTACCTCTTGCCGGGGCTTGGGTGTTGGAGTATTTTGTTCCTTCCGTGCACAAAATATTGCGTGCCCGCCAGAGTATTTCGTTTTACCTGTGGAGTTTGAGTCTGACGATCGTGACGGGGAGAACGGTGTTTTTTATCATGCAGCAGGATAGTAAGGACTACGGGGCGGAGATTCTGATGGCTATCGCTGCTCTGGTGCTTTGCATCGCGCAATTCGCTCTCGGGCGCCGGATCGGGAAAAAATATGGTGAAACGATCGCGGGGGGACAAGGACTCGGGCAAAAAAACACGATTCTCGCTATCTGGATGGCACAGGTGTACTTGTCGCCTCTCTCTTCCATAGGTCCGGCGGCGTATGTTCTGTGGCAAAATAGTATTAATGCTTTTCAGTTATATCGTAAGAGAAATACAGCAGGTGGCGTGAAAGACGAACGATGATAATTAGTGAAAGGTTTGGAATTCTCCTAAAATTATAATAAATTGCAATCATAATATCGCGAATCAGCGATAAATACATGATATCATGAATAATTGGACTATAATAAAGACTTTCGTTTATCCACAAGATGCTTATATGGCAAAGGCATACCTAGAGTCGGCAGGAGTAGATACATTATTGCAGGACGAGCTGACAGCTCAAGTAAATAATTTCTATTCTAACGCAATTGGTGGTGTGAAGTTGTGGGTGCGGGACGAACATTTGTCGGAAGGGGTGAAGTTGTTGCAAGAGGGGGGATATATTACTTCGGTCGATTTGGTGCAAGAAGATGAGGTATGGATTGTTGAAGCGGATAAAACCACGGATAGGACGTGTTGTCCCTTTTGTGGCTCTTCTAATATTGGTGTAAAGAAATCTCCCGACGTGATCATGATTGTGATATACTTCTTGTTGTCGGCGTTGTTCCCGATATTCAAGTCGGTGAATAAATGCTTTGATTGTGATAAGGTGTGGAAATTTAAAAAGAAAAGAAATCATGGAAGAAGTGGAAATCCCGGAAATTGACAGAGAAGGTTTGGAAGAAGAAGCAAAGGCTATATTCCCGAACGAGGAAAAAAGAAAATTGTACGTGGATATCTTGGTGAAGAGTGTGGAGGAAGCCAAGGCATTAACTAATCTTGTGTCCTTGATGGTAGAGTACCCGGAGATCGTGACTAACGCTGACTCCCGACGGAAAATGCACGAGGCGCTTGAGGCGCATCGCAAGAAAATGGGCGAACTTGAAAAGAAGGTGAAGAAATTGTGACATTTAGAGTTTTAACTTTGAACTCTAAGCTCTTTTACTTGCTTCTTCGTTTTCTTGTTAATAAGAATAAATCCAATGACGATCAGTACGAGGGCGATCGGGTCGTGCCAAGAGAATTTCTGTAAGCCGATAGCGATAGAAACGATAGCCCCCGTGATAGGGAGTAAATATATATATGCGCTTTCCACGAATGGGGTAATGTACACCAAGGCTTTCAGGCTCAGGAAGTAAGCGAGCATCGTGGAGAACACGAGCGTGAATCCCAGTTCCAACCAGATGTGTGTCGGTGCGACGGACGTGAATATCGGTGCGTTCAAGACTTGATGAATACCGAACGGAAACGTGATAATCATGGCGGCCAGACTCATCCACCGCATAACGATGACGGAATTGAACTTTTGTGTATAAGGTTTTATTAAAATCAGGTACAAGGCGTTAAACACGGAAGATACGAAGATAAGAACGTCACCCGTGACCGAATCCTTGACTGCTCCGGCATGGGGAGTTATGGATACATACACCGTCCCGGCAAGGCCGAGTATGATACCGATTGCCTTATACCAGTTAAAAGAGGCATGTAACAGAAGCACGGCAAGACCGATCACGATGATCGGCTGGGTGGTACGGATCACGAAAGCATCCACTGGACCGGTCATGTTCAATCCGTTGATATAAAGTAATAAATTCCCACCGATGCCGAGTACACCCCCGAGCATCATCATTAGAATATCTTTTTTTGTCGGTTTCGCTTGTCCTTTTGTCGGAAGAAACAACGAGATCAGCCAGAATCCCGCGGCCATCATGGTACAGCGGAGTAACACGAGCCCGTGGGGTCCTATCCACGAGGGCATAAGGATCTTCATGAAGTTCGTGTTGAAACTGTATATGATGATTGTAGACAAGACCATAAGATGCCCTATGATCTCTTTGGGCTTACCGGTTGTTTCCATTCTTTTCTATTTTCCGTGATAAACGGAAACCGGAAGAAGAAAGTTACAGAGTAAGGTCCATAAAGTCCATGGAGCCCTGCGGACTTTACGGACTACTTGCACAAGTCAAGAGCCGCATCTCCGGCGGGAATCGGGTCCCGTTTGATAGAAAAGTGGAAACGTGTTCCCCGTCCCTCGGATGAGGTGAACTGTATCGTTCCGCCCATAGCCTCGATGTATGCTTTGCAGATTGATAATCCAAGTCCCGTACCTTCCGTGAAGGTGTTCGCCTTGTAGAACCTCTCGAAAAGATTGGCATGAATCTTCGAGGGCATCCCTTTTCCGGTATCCTCTACCACGAAGTTGATCGTGTTTTGCTCCTTGTTCAGGGAATAACTCAGGCGGATGTGTCCCTTGTTCGTGAACTTCTGGGCATTCGATAAAAGGTTTACGATCACTTGGTACAACTTCTGCTGGTCAGTGTAGACGAGCAGGTCCGGGGTGTCGCCTTCCAAATATAACTCCACGTTCGGGTGCGTGTTGTTCATGCGCATTAATAGAATATCTTGACAAAACTCGTGCAGGCAGAACGTGGTCATTTGAAGCTCTATCTTGTGTGCGTCGATTCTTGCCAGTCGCAACACGTCGTTTGCCATATGCGACAACTGGTCGGAATGTTCATAGATAAGATTCATGTACTCGTTGCGCTGGTTCTCGGTCAGCGTCTTGTCGGTGCTGACCAGATTTGCCCAACCCAATATACAATTCAACTGATCGTTGATATCGTTACCCAGTTTTTCCAGAAACGAGAATTTCGATTTCTCTATACGTCCCGTCTTGTCCAGTGCGTCCTGCAATCTGATCTGGGCTTGTTTCAGTTCCGTGATATCATGAATGGTGATCAACATTTCCGGGCGACAGTTCATATCCATGTACGATCCTGACACGGAGACATTGCACTTTATTGACTTCTTCTCCGATACGCGCAGGCTGACAACGGCTTCTAAATTCGAGAAGTCCTTCCTCATGCGGAATGCTTCCGTGATCGCTTGCCGGATGGGGCAGGTCTGACAAAGTTCCCCGTTCCCGCATCCTTTCTCGAAAGAGTTGACACACTGGAGTAATTCACCTACTCTTTTTTTTCGGTTATCGTCCCGTGTATCAGTCACGGTGTAATAATTTGTTTTCTCCACGATAAAATCCTTGTCGATAACTAGGATATACGCTTTAATATGTTGCAGGATAAAATCAAATAACGCTCCCGATGCCTCGATCTCTTGCCCTCTTTTACTGCTCATCGTCCTTGCTCTCATGTACAAGCAGAAGAGTAATAAAATAACGCCGCTTAATATTGTAATGATAATACAACTATTCATACTACACGCTTCTAAATTCACCACAAAGTTTGTTATAATTTACCGATGTTCCAAAGCATAGATTTAAAATTTCTATCTTTTTAAGAAAATCGTTTCCGCGAAACAGTCACTTGGTAGCTTGATTTTCGAATTGGTATATTGATAATCACCTTGATCCTGTATAGAAACCAAGCCGGGATAAGTATTGTTACCAGACGAATTTTAGAGCAAATCCTCGTATTCCTTGTGTCGTGCCACGTAAGCGCGAGCGAAAGGACACGTGATAATTACTTTCAACTTCTTTTCTCTGGCATAATCCAGCGCCTGCTTTACCAGCGCCGAGCCGTAACCTTTGCTTTGCAAGGGCTTCGGGACGAATGTATGTACTATGTTGATTCCCCCGTCAAAGGGTTTGTATTCCACAACGGCCGTTTTGCCGTTATCTTGAATTTCGAACAGATGCATCTGTTCATTGTGCTTGATTTCCATATCCGAGTGTTTTGAGTTTATATCTATTGGAGTATACGATATACTTTCCAACACAGTTTCAGTTTTATTAAAAAATAACGAATACCTTCATTTTCAATTCTCCATTATTTTGAAACGTCTTTTCCTCTTTCATCGTATTAATTTTATGAATATATTTGTATTCTTCATCAATTTAACCATTAAATAGTAAATAATGTCTCATTTACCGACTTTGATAACCGACCTCGCGCTCATTCTTGTATCGGCGGGGATTATTACCCTTTTGTTTAAATGGCTCAAACAACCCCTTGTGTTGGGGTATATCGTGGCGGGACTTCTCGCGGGCCCTTACGTGCATGTTTTTCCCACGGTGGGGGATATCGAGAATATTAATATCTGGGCGGAAATCGGGGTAGTATTCCTGCTTTTCGCGCTAGGACTGGAGTTTAGTTTCAAGAAGTTGGTGAACGTGGGTTCGACAGCGTTTATCACGGCGATCACGGAGGTGGTCACGATGCTGATTATCGGATATCTCGTGGGCTATATGCTGGGGTGGTCAACGATGAACAGCATTTTCCTCGGGGGGATGTTATCAATGTCTTCCACGACGATTATCATCAAGGCATTTGACGATCTGGGTTTACGTAGCCAGCGATTCACGGGGATTGTGTTCGGGACGCTCGTCGTCGAAGATCTGGTGGCAATATTGATGATGGTGTTGCTTTCCACCATGGCGGTCAGCCAGCAATTTGCGGGAGAGGAACTCATCATGAGCGTCTTTAAAGTAATCTTCTTCCTTGTCCTCTGGTTCCTGATCGGGATATTTATCATTCCTTTGATATTGAAAAAAGTCAAGAAGTTGATGAACGACGAGACATTATTGGTCGTCGCTCTCGGTCTGTGCCTCGGTATGGTGGTGCTGGCAACGGAAACGGGATTCTCTGCCGCTCTCGGGGCTTTTATCATGGGTTCCATACTGGCGGAAACAGTGGAGGCGGAGCGTATCGAGCATATTATCAAACCGGTGAAAGACTTGTTCGGGGCTATCTTTTTCGTTTCCGTGGGAATGTTGGTCGATCCGGCGATACTCGTGGAATACGCGTGGCCGGTAGCGATCATCACGCTGGTGACCATTGTCGGTAAAGCTTGCTTCTCGACGTTCGGCGTCCTCTTGTCGGGACAAACGCTGAAGACTTCCGTTAAATCCGGGTTCAGCCTTGCGCAGATCGGGGAATTTGCCTTTATCATCGCCTCGTTGGGCGTGTCGCTGAAAGTTCTCGATGATTACGTTTACCCGATCATTGTTGCCGTTTCCGTGATCACGACTTTCACGACGCCTTATTTTATCCGGCTCGCGGATCCTTTTGCTGACTGGTTGTACCGGGTGTTGCCCGATCGTACCTGCAACTTCCTCGATCGCTATTCTTCCGGCGCGAAGACAATCAATCACGAGAGCGATTGGAAAAAACTGTTGAAAAGCTTTCTTGGGCGCCTCTCGATATTCAGTATATTACTGACCGCTGTCTTCTTGCTCTCTACACACGGGATATACCCGTTGATGACAGATCAATTCCCCGACTCGCCCGTGCTCGACAACGTGGTTACCGTCGTGTTGACATTGGTACTGATGGCGCCGTTTCTTATTGCGCTCGTGTCAAACAAGTACAATTCGCGCGAATTATTCATGAGTCTTTGGAATGATAGTAAATACAACCGGGGACGGCTGGTGTCGATGGTGCTTTTCCGGGTATTCGTGGCGACGTTTTTCGTGTCACTCGTGTTGATCAGGTATTTCCATATCCAGTACGGTATCGTGATTATCATTGCCCTTGGGATACTGGCGTTATTCCTTGTTTTTCGGCGTGACTTGAATCAGTATGCCAGATTGGAGAAACGTTTTCTGTTGAATCTGAACCAGCGGGAGGAAGCGGCACGCCGTCGTAATCCCCTACGTGCAAGTTTCAAGCGGAAATTGAGTGACAAAGATATTCACCTCACTGCTATTACCGTGTCGCCCAATTCCCCCTATGCCGGACTTTCCCTCGGGGAAATCTCTTTCCGAAAGACTTTCGGTGTCAGCGTGGTGGAAATTATTCGGGGCGACCACAAGATCAATATCCCCGATAACACGGAACGTGTTTACCCGCAAGATCGCCTCGTTGTCGTGGGAAGCGACGAGCAAATCCAACGTTTTTCCGCGGAGGTGGAACGAATGCAGGAGGAAAACCGTGACGGTATTCACGAGGAAGAGGTCACCTTGCAATCCTTCACCGTGGAACCCGATTTTCCTTTTCTTGAGCAGACTCTGGCGGAATCACACGTCGGCAATCGCTACAACTGCGTGATCGTGGGAGTCGAACGGGACGATAATGCCATCATGAACCCGAACGGTCACACGATCTTCAAGGAAGGTGATCTCGTGTGGGTTGTCGGTGAACGCGACAATATCCGGGATATGATAGCGGGGAAAGAGAGTTAAAGGAAGTTCGCCGCTCGACTGAAAACTCCTTCAAAGGCTTGGTGCAACATTTCCGGCGTGGCTCCCGTGTTTGTCGGGAAGGGGTTCTGGTGCGAGTACTCGTAGGGGAAATCCAGTTGTTCTAGAATCTTTCCGGCGTTTTTCGCACCGAGGGCTTCCACTACACCCCGCGTAGGCATAACAGTATCTTTCGCGAGGCTGATAATCCGGATACGGTTTTGAGCCTGTTCAAAGAATGATTCCCGGTAATCCTGCATGATTTCGGGGCGAATCATGGCTTTGAACGCTTTTTCCATGAAATCTTCCTCGTAAAGTACGGGTAACATACGGTGTGCTTCGCCCGGTACGAGAAAATCATTCATAAAATAATCTTTCACCTTTCTGTATGCTTCCCGATCCATGATATCCCGTGCGCTTCCGTCCATTCGGCTGAATATCGAACCGCCGCAAAACAGGAACAGGCGGCAGTCGTCCAGCAGTCGGTCGGGATTGGCTAACATCAGTATTTGCGAGAGGAAAGCACCGATCGAGTAAGCAAAAATGTTTACCGGGGTATCCCGCTTGAACAGGGGGTGCTGTCCCGTCTTGATCTCCGTGAGCAATTGCCATAGGTTGAACATGGATTCCTTACCCGAGATAAAGAAACGGAGCGGGGCATCCGACAGGCGGTAACTCAGCGCGACGTTCACGAACGTAGAGTTGTCGAGATGTTCCACTTCTTGCTTCCGTCGTGTTACCCACGACATCAGTGCCCGCGGGTTATACCATGTGCCCGGCGTGCGGTTCATGTGAAAAGCGATAGGGAAAAGAATGACGGCTTTACCCGTGGCGAGTGCAAGGTATTCCGCCCACGTCAGGTACTTGTCCCAGTTCCGTTCGTTCAGCCCGTGTAGCAGCAGGATGGCTTTGTCAATTTTCTTTGTCCCGCGAGGGGTGAAGACAGTGTACGAGAAACTTTTATTCTCTTGGATGTTATTGTCCGGAACGGGACAAAATTCACAGGGGGGTATCAATTGCTGGAATTGCTCGATCTCCTTCACCCCGGTGTTCTGGATGAAATGATACGGGCGTATTTCCAACGGTCTGTCGTCTATTTCTACCTTTTTATCGTAAGAGAAAATAGCTTTTAATTGTTTGGTTCTGGTGATGATTTCCATGGTGTTGTGTTTATAGCTTAATGCAAAAAAACGACACAATTCCGGGTTTTCAAAATCAAAGGTATGTACCCCGGGGGAAAGGGACGAAAAACGATATTCAGGGATAAAATTCAGGTATGAGGGGTAAATTTTATGACGGGAAAAGTGTATCTTTGTTTGAAATTTACAAAAAAAGAGAGAGATGAACGCGTTGACACGTAAAATACCCACGTTTCATTACGAGAAATCGAACTTGCTACGTTTAGTGTTATTCACGGCTGTATTTGACTTGATTTTTATCAATCTCTATAAGCCGTTTAGTTCCCTGACGTGGTATCCCGTGTCGGAGTTCAAGTTTTTCCTTTTCTCCAGTCTTGTCATTCTCACGGGGGTACTGGTGGTCGCGGTGAGTCGTCTTATCATGTATTATTACACGAAACGTCACGCGCTCAATTACCTGCAATATGCCGGTTGGATTGCAGCCGAGGTCTTTTTCATGTCGCTTTTTTATACTACCTATTCCATGTATCTGCGACCGGAGCGCGAGGTGATGGAAATATTCGCGGAATCGACCGAGAACACTTTTCTTGTTTTGCTTTTGCCTTACGCCATGTTGATGCTTTATTTCTCGTGGCGGGACAAGGTACAAAAGTTGCGGATGATAGAGAATGATAAAAACGACATGGGAGGAACTTCCGCGGTGATCTCGTTTCTTGACGCGAACGGAGAGTTGCGTTTGTCCGTGAAACGCGGAAATTTATTGTATATCGAGTCTGCGGATAATTACGTGCGTGTCTGGTATTTGAACAAGGGTGTTGTCACGAGTTTCATGCTACGGAACACGTTGAAAGCCATGGAAGAAACCTTCGAGGGAACGAATATCCTGCGTTGCCATCGTTCTTACATGGTCAATTTCGAGCAGGTGAAAGTGATTCGCAGGGAGAAAGACGGTATTTATCTGGAATTTGGCGTCGAGAAAGTACCCGATATCCCGATTTCTAAAACGTATAGCGAGAAAGTGACACATTGGTTCATGTGTTATTCATCATAATTCGTTGGAAAGTCGTATCTTTGTAGAGGAGAAGTTAAGATTATGACACCTAAGGGGAGAAAAGATTTAACAGTTTCGGACGGAAGCGTGAAGCGGAAATTGGGGTCACGGAAATGGAGAAAAATCGTGAAACGGGTTTTCGTGTATGGTATCGTTTTGCCCCTTTCGCTTTGTTGTATGGGGATACTCTTTTGTAATTACCGGATAACGTGTTATGCCAAAGGTCGGGTATTCACGGACACGGCATCAATCCCTTGTAACAAGGTGGGATTATTGCTTGGGACTTCCCCCCGGTTAAAGGGTGGGCGGAGTAACCCGTATTTCGACAACCGCATCAACGCGGCAGTGGCGTTATATAACGCGGGAAAGGTAAAATATATACTGATCAGTGGGGATAACCGCCGGCACAACTACAATGAACCTCAAGCCATGAAAGATTCGCTGTTGAGAAGAGGTGTTCCGAAAGAGGTGCTCGTGTTGGATTTTGCGGGACTGCGTACGCTCGATTCCGTGGTGCGTTCCAAGGAGATATTCGGGCAGGATAGTATCACCGTGATTTCCCAGCAATTTCATAACGAACGGGCTATATTTCTGGCTCATCATTATGAAATGGAAGCGATCGGGTACAATGCCGAAGATGTCGGAACCCAAGAAGGTTTCAAGACACAAGTACGCGAATTGTTTGCCCGGGTAAAGGTGTATGTCGATTTCTTCACGAACAAGCAACCCCGCCATTTAGGAGAGAAGATCGAGATTCCGGAATAAGTTTATAAAGTTCATAAACCCGAAGCGACAGGTTCTATTCGCCTTCGGCGAGTTGCAGGTTGCAAGTTGTATTTGCCTTCGGCAGGTTGCAAGTTACTTTTCTTGCGTTCTGTCATGATGTGGTTCTTTTGTTTTGACGCGAAGTTAGGTTATCCGGTTTAC
>ENA-UEPJ01003675-UEPJ01003675.1-human-gut-metagenome-genome-assembly--contig:-NODE-3675-length-13288-cov-4.631519_pt1 | contig 13288 bp, 7 predicted proteins | sample MGYA00242890_ERZ507896 | MGnify/ENA primary metagenome ERZ507896 (study PRJEB26167, sample SAMN06115508) | human gut metagenome | host: Homo sapiens | place: China:Qinghai | collected 2015-08-20... | reverse complement strand
GTTGTTTTTGGGATCTCACGGTGCTGGATGAGGCTCCTGTCAAAGTAGAAATTTCCGTGCTGTTGTATCCTTGCATCACGAGTTCCATGATTTTGGCGCATTCTGCGGGGAGTTGACGGATGTAGTCGGACAGGAGGCTGATGATCTCCGTTTCTACGATGGTGTTCCACGTGTTCTCTTCCGTTTCTTTCGTTTTTTGGGTTTGCGCGTGTTCAAGCACTATATTGTGATGTTTGATGTAATTTAAACAACTGTTGCGGGCGGAGAGATAGAGGTATGATTTCAGCGCCAAGTAGTTTTCAAAATGATTATTTTTTTCCCATAAACGTACAAATATGTCTTGGGCTATGTCTTCGGCAACGTCCATGTCTTTCAATATTTTGCCGGCGTAATAGGCAATATCTTGAAAGTATTCCCGGAACAAGAGTTGAAATGCCTCGTGGTTTCGTGCATTCAGTCTGTTCAAAAATGTTATATCTGTTTCGGATGATTTCATACCGATGCAAACTTATGGATTTTTGTGCTATTTTGTATCAACTGGCGGGAAAAACTTTTAGACACTTTCACGGGGTGAGTTGTTTTTAGGATGTGACAGATAAATCAACCTTAAAACCAAATTTTGATGAAGTACTTGTTATTTTGTTGCCTGTTTATCGGGCTTTTTTCCACGGGGCAGGGGCAACCGGCACGTGTGAAACTGGACGTGAAAAGTGATTGTATCGTGAATCACGAGGAAAAGCGTTATGAATTAAAGGCGGGGGATACATGGGATGTCGTGTTGGAGGGGATGCCGTGTTACGGGGAGGTGTTTCGGGTGAATTTCCACGATTATTATTTTTTTCTTTGCCCGGGGGAGTGCTTGGAAATTGTTTTAAAAGAGAACAAACGAGTGGAAGTGAAAGATGACGGGAGTTTGTGTGCCGAACGGAATTTGTTCCTTCACGAGATGGCGGGTTTCCAGCAAGAGTTTTATTATGCCAAGGCGGTGCCGGAATTGGTATCTGAGAGTGTACGAGATTTGACGCTGGATGGCGTGTGTGATACATTGCACGCTCGTTTGGAACGTTATCTAGGGATGCACCCGGGGGAGGCGAAAGATTTCGGGAAAGTCGTTCGCACGGAATTGAAGTATTACCGGATGTATGAAGCTTGTGGAGCGCATGGAGGGAGGAGAACGTTTTATGAATTTCCGGGGGAGGTATTGCAACAGTTGGCGGAAGTGATTCCGGATTCCAAGGATAAGCGGGTGATCTGCTCTCCGACTTACTGGAAGGTGTTGAAGGTTTATACCGATTATTTAAGGGTGGAGGATCCTCGCCGATTGTTGGGACCCGGGCGGCAGATGTACGAGAATGAGGTACGGCTGGCGAAGTATTATGCCGCGAAAGAGATAAGGGATCGGCTCGTGTACGAGAATTTTCTTGATGTTTTGTACTGGGTGAAACCGTATGAACGAGAGAGCGTGGAGAAATGTATCCGGCGTTTGCCTTCCCGTTACGCGGAGTTTATCCGGAAGAATTTGGACAAGCAGGATGTTTCCCGGGCGAAGCGAAAATGGGTAATGCCGGGATGTGTCGTGGAGTTGTCGGGGGAGGACGTGAACGGGGAGGAGGTGAGGTTGTCTTCTTTCCGGGGTTCTTGGATATTTTTGGATGTATGGGCAACATGGTGTGGGCCGTGTAATAGCGAGATACCTTATTTGAAGAAGATGGAGGAAAAGTTGCGGGGAAAGAACATCGTGTTTGTGTCTTTGTCGGTAGATAAGACGGCTGACCGGGAGAAATGGAAGAATTTGCTCCGGGAGAAGAAAATGGAGGGCGTGCAGTTGCGTTGGAACGGGCGTGCCAAAGGGGTACACGAGATGTTGGGTATAACGGGAATACCGCACTTCGCGATCGTTGACCCGGAAGGGGTGTTGAGATGGAATAATTTGCCTTTCGTGTCGAGCGGTTTGATTTACCGGATATTGCGCGAGGTGGGAGATAAATGATTTTTTAATTTTAAATGAACAGGATGAAAAGTATTATATTATTCATTGGATGTTACGTGTGGTTACTGGTGGGGTGTTCCGCCCCGTCTTATCGTTTAACGGTTTCGATTTACGGGAATGGTAGCGTGCCGGGGGATACGGTTTATTTGTTCGGGTTTGACGGGCAAAGTTATGAAAAGCGGGATTCTGCCGTGTTGGATGAACGGCAGCAAGTTGTTTTCACGGGAGAGTTTTTGGCGCCTGTTTGCGTGGCGATAGGCGTGAAGGGGAAAGGTGCATCAACTGATTTTATATTAGACACGACGGAAATGTACGCTTATAATGTTTTATTGCACGGGAAGCCTGATTTTTTTAATTCAAGCGGTTATCGGTTTACACGACGGGATATGGTCGTGGATGGGGGACGGGAGTCTGATATTTTGAGTGCTTATCGTGCAATGGAACGTATGTTTCTTGCCCGGAATGCTTTTTACCGGGAAGCTTCCGTGAAGAACGAGATGTTTTTGGATATGATCGAGGAGAACCCGGATTCATGGGCACTAGTGATGATATTGCACGATATCAAGGAGCGTTTCTCGTTGGAAATGTTAGGAAAAGCTTTAGAGATGTTTACCGGAGAAGACATACGGGAAGATGTTTTTTATAAAAGGATAGCGACTTACCGGGAAAGAGAATTGAAAACGGTGATCGGTGCCGTGATACCTGATTTTGTTTTGCCCGGGGAGGATGGCGAGAAAGTTTCTATCGCGGATTACCGGGGAAAATACGTGTTGATAGACTTCTGGGCATCATGGTGCGGGCCCTGCATGGGCGAGTTGCCTAACGTGCGGAAGGCTTACGAACTTTTACATGACAAGGGACTGGAAGTGGTAACCATTTCTACCGACCAGAAAGAGGGTGCGTGGAAAGAGGCGTTGCGGAAAAAACAAATGGATGTTTTCATGAATTTGCATGACACGGAAGATGTGTTGAGCCAATCTTTTAACCGGACGGCTATACCGTTTATTTTATTACTTGATCCGGAAGGACGGATCATTGCCAAAGAGTTGAGAGGGGAAGATATTTATAATGTTCCCCGGAAAGCGATGAGTACTAATCTATAAACAAGTGAATGATGGAAAAGATAAAATATTGTATTTTGTGCGGAATCATGTTGGTCGCGATGGTGGTTCGCGGGCAACGGGTAGAGATTCTCTATCAAGGGGATGAGCCGTTGTGGATTTCTGAACAATATCAGTTCGTGTGGGATAAAATGGTGCCTTTGTCTTTCGAGAACGGGCGGGCGGTTTATGATGTCCGTTATGCACCCAAGGTATTGAGGTTGGCGACCGAGTCCGGGTTTTCTTCCGTGTTCTTCGTCGGAGAAAAGGAGCGGGTGACGGTTGCCGTGGAAACAGTGGAACCATTGAAAGTGGAGATACGAGGGGATGTGGCAGGTGTACTTTATCACGAGATCAACACGATAACGGAACAATACACGAGAGAGAAGCTTGTTTTGGCAGAAAAGTATATGAATGGGTGGTTGGCGAAAGACCAGAATACGCTGGATGGTATTGAAGATATGCTTCAGGAATTAAGACGTCAACGGGACGGGAAGTATGGCGAGGTGATTCAACGGGCTTTCGGGAAAGGACGGTTGTGGGATATATTAGTGGTAGCGAATATGCCCTTGAGTTTGAAGCACAAGGTGGTTCAAGAATTGGGGGAGAAAGGGTACAAGATTCCGGGACGGGTTACAAGTCAATTGGATTTGTACACGAAAATTTATACACCCGAATATGTTTATTGTAATTTGTACTATCCTTACGCGTGGGGCGGGGAATTGAATACTTTGGCTTTGGAAGATGAGAGGGGGAGTGAGTTGGTACGGAAGGTGAGAATGTTGATGCAACAAGAATATTATAATACGGTGTGTAATCGGATTGAGGAACCGACTACTTTGGAAGATTTAAGAAGTGCGTCCGGATTGATGGATTTGAATGATTATGTAGGAGTACACATGGAGTTGTCCGATCGGGTGAAACGGGATACCTTGTTGGATAAGTTGACCGGGCACATGGAAAAGATGTATCGTACCCGGTTGACGGGTATGATGCACGAATTCGTGTCTAAAACGCCCGAGGAAAAGACCGTTCGTTTGTCAGATTACCGGGGCAAGTATGTTTTGCTTGATTTTTGGGCGTCGTGGTGCTCTCCCTGCCGGGGATTGACTCCGAAAATGAAGATGTTACACGAGAAATATCATGTGACGGGGAAGTTTGATATTATCGGTATATCCAAGGACGAGGATCGCGGCAAGTGGCTTAAGGCTTTGGAAGAAGAAAATGTGTCGTGGGATAATATCCGGATGAAAGAATGCGTGGTGGAAAATCCCGTGCAATTCGAGTCCGTTACCGGGATTCCCCGTTTGGTACTGGTTGGTCCCGACGGTACCGTGATATTGGATATCAGCGGGGGTGATCATTGGGATCAGCTCGTCGGGACTTTAAAAAAATTGTTGGATACTACTCCACGTACAACACCAAACCTTTCAAATACTCCCCTTCCGGGTGATAAATAGCAATGCGGGTGTGGTATGGATTATCAATGCTTAAAAAAGATATCCGAGAAGTGTGGATGTAATCGATGGAATATAAAACGATTAAATAAAGAGAAGTAGTCGGAAGATTTTTCTTCCGACTACTTTTTTGTCCCACTCTATTTTTATGCCTGATTATCGTAAAAAAGATATTATATTCCTCCGATGCAATGTAAATCTATACTGTATTGGGTATCATTCTATTTGCACTAAAATAGATAATAATGGTTTTAAAGATAAATTTGATTCTATAAGGTTTTTGTATATATTTGTCCCGGATGTATCTGTTTACATGGTATTTCATGCGACGTGTACGAATTTAAATATCAGAAAGAATGGAAGGTAAATTTACGGACGAGATTTTTTTTCAGAAACTGCAAGAAGGTGATCCGGGAAAATTGAAAGAATTTTTCAATGATTCTTTTGCCTTGTTTGTTGCTTTTGCCCGTAATTATTTGGGACAGGACGATACGTGTGAGGATGTTGTACAAGATACATTTGTAGCCTTTTGGGAGCAACGTGCTTCATTCAAGAATATTTATTACGTGAAGGCTTTCTTTTACAAGACGATACGTCATAAATGCTTGAATTACATCAGACACCAAAAGATTACTTCACGACACGCGAGCGAGGAGCAACAGATGCAGAATGATCTTGCCGATAAATCTTATTTTATCGATACGATCATCCAAGAAGAGGCTTCCCGTATGATTTATGAAGAGATTTTAAAATTGTCAAACATGGGACGTCAAGTAATGTTACTGGCGTTGGACGGTTACTCGAATGACGAGATTGCCGAGAAATTGGGTATTTCCGTGAATACGGTAAGAACTCATAAAGCCCGGACGTATCAATATCTTCGGGAAAGATTAGGTGAATTGAGAATTTTGCTTTTAATCCTGTTTCCGTATTAAAAATTAATTTTACCGGGAGGGAATAGATCGGATGACGAGTGTTAAAAGCAGCAGTTATTAGGGCTGAGTGTGTATTTTATTTATTTTTTTTAATCATGCTGTAAAATTTTATTTAATTGAATTACAGTGTGTTGTTCCTGTATTTGTATCTATGTGTACAAATAAATTCTAATTTTTTTGAAATAGGTGTCGTCTTACTTTTCGACTTGGGTGTTGTAACCGTCGAAAAGGAACAATAAAAAAACAGACAGATGAAAAAGATCGTAGAAGCAATCAAGATTGGCGAGAGTGTGGGAAAGAAGGTGTTGGGTAGAGCCACGGAGGAGGATAACCGGGCGATAGCCGGTTGGGAAGGAGCTGAGGAGAAGAAAGATGAATTGTTTCAAAAGATTTCCAATCCCGATTTTATCCAAGAGAAAGCGTTATTTTACAAGAATTTTGATGTGACGAAAGCGTGGAAAGAAGCCAAAGTGAGAGAACAGGCTTCCACGGGACGCCGTGTCGGAAGACGGAGATTTGTTTGGAGTGCGGCAGCGGCTATCGCGGTTATATTCTTGAGTGTTACTATGTATTGGATGTTACGCGACGTGAGGGGGGATGAGGAGAAGGACGTGCACCAAACGATAGCCAAAATCGTGCCGGGACGGGGTGTTCCCGTGTTGTACTTGGAAGATAATACCTCGATAGAGTTGAATGCAAGGGTACAATTTATAGAAGAAAAAGAAGGGATTGAGGTTGGTGTGAAAACTCTCATTTATTCCAAACAACAAGCGAAAGTACAGGAAAAGTATAATAAATTGGTTGTACCTAAGGGTGCGGAGTACCATCTGGTGTTGGCGGACGGTAGTGAAATTTGGTTGAATTCGGAGTCCACGTTACGGTATTTCGTGAATGATGTTGATGCGGAGCGTGTTGTTTACCTTCAAGGAGAAGCGTATTTTAAAATTGCAAAAAATGAGAAAAGACCTTTCAAAGTGATTTCCGGAGATCACGTGGTAAAGGTTTTAGGAACAGAGTTTAATATAAATGCCTATGTCGGGGAATCTCTTGTTTACACTACTTTATTAGAAGGATGTGTAGATGTGGGTGTTGTGAATCACCCCGATATTCATCAAGTTTTATCAGAACGAGGCAGACAGAGTGCCTATAACCCGACTAATAAAGGGATCTCGATTCGTCGGGTGGATCCTCGCGTTTACACGGCGTGGAAAGAGGGGTATTTTGTCTTTAATTATTCCACTTTGCGCGAAGTGATACATCAATTATCTCGTTGGTACGACTTTGATTACGAGGCAGATAATTCGATTCTGGATCATTACCATTTCTCTGGTGAGTTCAAGCGTTTTGATAATCTGGACAGTGTGTTGGAAGTTATCCGTTCCACGGGTATCCCTTTCAGCTTGGATTATCGGGACGGTAAAATTATCATCAGGAGGAATAATGTCTAAACATTATTATCTAATTCATTTAAACAGTAACTTATGATTAAACTTTTGCGTGTGAAGGAAAGGAAGTATCCGGGAATTTTTCGTTCGAATGCTTCTGTTCGGGGTCTGTTGCTCGGAATGATTCTTTTAGGGAGCACCGCTGTTACAATGGCTCAAGTGGATTCGGGGGAGAAGGTGCAGAATTCACGGGAAAAGGGGAAGACGTGGAGTGCGGGAGATTATTTTAGCGGTGAGCAATTAAGACGATTTCATCCGACAGACCTGTTAAAGGCTCTTCAGGTGATGGAACCATCTCTGAGGGTGGCAGGTGACGCTGAATTATATGGTTCTGATCCGAATTATGTACCCAAAACGATTGATATACGGGGAAAGAAATCCATACTCGGCTCCGACATGGAGGAGAATGTTTTACCGTTGATTATGGTTGACGGTTACGAAATCTCGATCGATCGATTGGCTGATTTTGATATACATCGGGTAAAAAGCGTGAGTGTGATAAAAGATGCCGCGGCTATGGCGGTTTACGGCATACGGGGAGGAAATGGCGTGATCGTGATCACGACTAATGAAACCCGTCCCGGTACGTTGCGGGTACGTTATTATTTTGACGGGGGAGTGGACATGGCTGACTTGAGTAGTTACGATCTGATGAATGCCAAGCAAAAGTTGGCATTAGAGAAGGAGATGGGATTGTATGACGGGAACGAGGAGTTGTACCGGACACGTTTGAAAAACGGTAACACGAATTGGTTGAAGGTACCGCTTCAGAAGCCTTTCCGCCACAAACACCGTCTGGAAGTGGAGGGTGGTGATAATTCCATGCTTTATCAAGTGTATTTATTGGCAACCCCCGGAAACAAGGGAATCATGAAAGGTTCCAAACGGGATATGTATGCCGTGGGTACCCGTTTGAATTATTCCCACCGAGGGATATCCGTGTCGGATGAGTTGAGAGTGGATGTGATTTATAGTAAAGATTCTCCTTACGGGATTTTTATGAATTATATGGCTATCAACCCGTATTACCGGAAGTATTCTGAGGATGGAGTTGCGGAGGCCGAGTTGGGTAGCGGGACGTTTAATCCTCAGCCTTCTCCGTTTTACGAGATGACGCTGTCCGGTTTTTCCAAGAACAGGACTACACGGGTGATTAATAACCTGCAAGCGGCGTGGCAGATCACGGAGGAATTGACTTTGTCGGGACATTTTGCTTTCTCGAAGGATTTTAACAAGCAAGATCAATTTGTTTCCCCGAAGTCGTACCGGTTTATGGGCTTGCCGATCGAGGATTCCGAGCTTGCCGGGGAATATGCCGTGCGTCGGAACAACACGACGGTTTACGAGGAGAAACTGATGCTGAATTACCGGAATGAATTCGGGCATCACCGTTTGAATGCCTTGTTGGGGATTCACTCGTATGCCTCTAAAGTGTATAGCGATAATTATACCGGTGTCGGGCTTGCCAGCGATCACATGAATTACATTTCTTTTGCCCAGAAATACGCTTTTGACAGAAAACCGGGGGGAAGGGAATTTCGTGACCGTTTGTTCGGTAGCTATGCCGTGATCAGTTACGATTATGCCGATCGTTATATGGCGGATGCCGTGTTGCGGGTGGAAAAATCGTCCCGTTTGGCGCCCAAAAAACAAGTGGCGACTTCTTGGGGGATTAACGGGCGTTGGAATATTCACCGGGAAGAGATGTTCGCGGGATGTGAATTATTGAATCGTCTGACTCTTCAGGCGGGAGTGGGGGTAGTACCCGGATACCAGTTTGACTATAATCAAGTGAATCCGGTGTATGCTTATGATATCGACAATCCTTATTTGAACGGGATCAAAAATTCGTTGGGGTTGGTAACTCTATCACAGATTAATAACTATAATCCTCGCTTGAAGTGGAGAAGCGACCGTAATTTTTATGTCGGGTTACAGCTGTCCATGTGGGAAAGAATTGATATTCAAGCCCGTTATTATAATACTTTGAGCAAAGATCTGGTGGTATTGAAAAAGAGCGATGTCGTGACCGGGTTTGACGAGAAATGGGTAAATGACGGTGAGATACGGAATTCCGGGTTGGAGTTTTCTTTGAATGCCGGGATATGGAAGGACGAAGAGGGACTTTCTCTGAACCTGCTCGTGAACGGGATCATGAACAAGAATGAACTGGTGACGGTTCCCGATTATTACCGGGTGAAATACAATCAAGCGTACGCGGAAACGGGACGGCAGTTGACGGAGGGTAAAGCGGTGAATGCTATTTATGCCGTGAAATCAGACGGGGTGGATCCGGCTACCGGGAAAGAGATTTATGTCGGTACGAACGGGAAGACCGGCGTGTGGAATGTCGATGATATTACCTGTCAAGGAGATCCTACGCCCAAGTTTGCGGGTAGTTTCGGGTTATCCGGGAATTACGGGAATTGGGATTTTAATTGTATGTTCCGCTATTCGCTGGGCGGAAAGGTGTACAACCAAGAAGCGGCCGAGTTCGTGGATATGGCGGATTTGTACGCCAATGGTCCCGTGCAGATGCGCGACAAATGGCAAAAAGCCGGACAGAATGCAAAATGGCAAGGATTTGAGAACACTTTAACATTGCCGACTTCCCGTTTCGTGGAAACCCGGAACGTGTTGTCTCTTTCTTCTTTGCACGTGGGATACCGTTTTGATACGGCTTTGGCAGAAAAGATGTACATGAAGAGTTTACGACTGGGGGTAAGTTGCAATGATTTGTTTTACTCTTCGTCCGCGAAGATGGAACGGGGATTGATTTATCCTTTCGCCCGCGGTTTTACTTTCTCTCTTCAAGCCACTTTTTAAATGAGAATGATTATGAAGAAATATTATATTGTAGTATTGTCGCTTCTTCTGTTTAGTGCTTGCAACGATTGGTTTGATGTTGCGCCTAAGGAGGATTAGATTGATGAAGAGGCATTGTGCAGTAGCGAATCCGCTTTTCGGAATGCCATGAACGGAATATATACCGAAATCCGCAATAGGGATTTGTATGGAGCTAATCTGACGTTGGGCGGAGTGGAGTTTCTGGGACAGACGTTTGTCCCGGACGAGGCATTAAAACCGATCTCCGATTTCAATTATGAATCTTCATTGGTTCGGGGAATGGCTTCGGGTATTTGGGTGAAGATGTATCATGCCATTTACTCCTGTAATAATCTGACCCGGCTGTTGCAAAAGAAAAAAGAAGTGGTCTTTGTCGAGGGGTCGCGGGAGATGATGCTCGCCGAGTTGAAAGCGTTGCGCGCTACTTTGCATTATGAGTTGGTGCGTCTTTTCCATCCTTCGGTAACCGCCGATGCTAATTTTAAAGGTGTGGTGTGGATGGAAGGTACGAAGGCAGAGCCTTTATCGTTGACGAATCTGGAACTTGTGACAAAGATTGTGCAGGAATTCACCGCGGCAATCGATGAACTGAAGAAATACGATCCGATTTCCACGGGCGAAAGCTATAACACGGATGCTTTGTTCGGCACGAAGCCGGCAGACCGGGTTTGGAAAATGAATTATTACGCCGCTCTCGGTATGAAAGCACGGGTTTCCCTCGCGTTGGGAACAAGTGCCGGATACACGGATGCACGGAGTTGTGCGGATGCGATAATCGACGACGGGTATTTTGCCTTTGCCACGACGGCGGGAACTGATTTGGGTTTCTCGGTAGAGCATCTCTGGGGATTAGCTCCCGCGGATAAAGACTTTAGCGTGCTTTCAAACGAATTGTTTGCCGAACGGGGCATCCCGTTGTCCGACGTAGTGGATGCGGCGTCATGGAAAGCAAGCGCGGCGGACGATTTGCGTTTCAAATGGTTCAAGACGGATCTGGTTAGTATGCTTCCTAAATTCGATTCCACGAGTTTGGTGAAAGACAGTGAAACGTCGCCCCGTATCCCGATGATCAAACTAGGCGAGGCATATCTTATTGCGGCCGAAGCGGCGTTACAACAGAGTGATTTGGCAGGGGCATACGGTTACTTGAGTACATTTATCAATAAACGTTTTTCCAGAACGACATTGACAGAGCATTCAACCCCGGAGGAATTCCGGGCGGAGATTCGTACCCAGTATGTTCGCGAGTTTTTGGGTGAAGGACAGTTATTCTATAACTACAAGAGGTGGAACCTTTCTTCCATACCGTCTTATACCGGGGGAAGCACGGATATGACGGCTGCCAAGTACACGTGGCCTATTCCCGTGAATTGAATCGGAATATGGAACTATATAAAAGGAACAGAATTATGAAGGAGAAATTATGTAATATATTTGAAGCCGGAAATTCCAAGATGAATATTCGGAAATTCTTCTTGAAAAGTTTCCTGTTTTTATTTCTGCAAAGCTTCCTCGTGATGGCGGGTTACGCGCAGAAAGAAATGGTGAGCTTGGATGTAAAAGACGTGAAATTAGAAACGGTATTCCAGTCTATCCAAGAACAGACAGGATACAAGATATTCTATAATAACGAACTGGTGAACGCGACTCAACTGGTGACAATTCAAGTGACGAATGTCCCGTTGGATACGGCGTTGCGTAAATTATTGATGCCTCTGAATCTGACTTACAAAACGGTAGACAAAACGATCGTCATTTCCAAGGAAGCCCCGGTTAAAACGGGTGTGAAGACCGTGGAGTTGTTCGAGATTACCGGAACAGTCCGGGATCAACAGGGCGAAATATTACCCGGTGTGACAGTGGTTTATAAAGAAACTCCCACTCAAGGAACTTCTGCCGATGCCGAAGGAAAGTACCGCATACGGGTGCCATCCTTGGAAGGGGAGATCGTGTTCTCGTTTATCGGAATGGAAACCCAGACTATTGCTATCAAAGGACGTCGTGTTATTGACGTGAAGATGGTCTATAAAGTAGAACAGATTGAAGATGTGATCGTTACTGGATACGGCACGAAAGCGAAAAATAGTTTCACTGGTACGGCTATTCAAGTGAAAGGGGAGGACTTGCGTAACGTGAACCCGACAAATCTTTTTGATGCGTTGAAGGTGTTCGATCCCTCGTTCTCGATCGTGGACGACGAGGGGCTGTTCGGTTCCGACCCGAACCGGGTACCGGATAAGATCGAGATTCGCGGACAGAGTAGTATGCCGGATATCTCGCAAGGGAATTTGCAGACGTACACTTCATTGCCGATTTTTATCATGGATGGTTTCCAGATTTCGGTGCAACAGGTTTTTGACCTCGATATGAACCGGATACAGTCCGTGACCATATTGAAGGATGCGGCGGCGGCTTCCATTTACGGTTCGAGGGCTGCGAATGGGGTTATCGTGATAGAAACCAAGGTGCCGGAGGGTGGTAAATTACGTTTCTCGTACTCTTTTAACGGGAGTATCCAAGTACCGGATTTGTCTTCTTACAACTTGATGGACGCTTCGGAATTATTGGAATATTACGAGAGATCCAATTTATTCACGAACGGGAACAAAGGGGATAACACGGCAACCAATATTTACGAGGATTTGTTGGGTGGAAACCCGGGACGCCAGAATCTCTATATGTTATTGAAACAGGAGGTGGCGAACGGGGTGGATTCTTATTGGCTGTCACAGCCGCTACAAACGGCGATTCAGCATACTCACACGATCATGTTGGAAGGTGGTACCCGTTTCGGGGAAAAAGAGCGTCGTAATATCCGTTATCAGGTAAATCTGACGGCAGCTCCCAGTCAAGGCGTGATGAAAGGTTCCGACCGTAATCGTTACGGGGCGGGTTTGAAGTTGCTGTACAATGACAACCGTTTGCAGGTAACCAGTGATTTGCAATTTGCACTGGTGGACAACACGGATTCTCCTTACGGGAGTTTCTCCACGTATGCCAATTTGTTGCCTTTCTACCGGATGAAAGACGAGAACGGGAAATATTTGCCGATGCTTTCTTATAGTAATATACCTATTTACGAGGGTTTCCCCAGACCGGATTTCACGGGTAATACATTCTCGGAACAGTTGAACCCGATCTATGAGGCGAAATACCTGAGTAGTTTTAGTAAAGGAGAAACCACGAATCTGACATTTAACTTGGGATTTAACTGGGAAGCGTGGGAAGGATTGCGTGTGCAGGGATCTTTCTCTGTGAATAATGTACAGGATAAATCTGAAGTCTATCGTTCGCCGTTATCGGCTGATTTCTTTGACTATACATCGGTTACGGATGGCGAATCGACCAGTGAAGGGTATATATTGAAGAATATCTATAAACGGGGAACTTATAATATGACCAATAGTTCGCAGTTTGATTATTACGGGCGCTTGACCGTGGCTTACACGAAGTCTTTCGGAAGACATTTGTTGCAAGGAATTATTGGCGGGGAGTTGAAGGAAACCAATTCGGA
>ENA-UEPJ01003669-UEPJ01003669.1-human-gut-metagenome-genome-assembly--contig:-NODE-3669-length-13312-cov-5.395769_pt1 | contig 13312 bp, 13 predicted proteins | sample MGYA00242890_ERZ507896 | MGnify/ENA primary metagenome ERZ507896 (study PRJEB26167, sample SAMN06115508) | human gut metagenome | host: Homo sapiens | place: China:Qinghai | collected 2015-08-20... | reverse complement strand
AGAGCAAAGGACTGAAAATCCTTGTGTCCCCGGTTCGATTCCTGGTGGCACCACTGAAAGAGAGAGAGTTACGAAAATGGCTCTCTTTTTTTTTGCCCAAAAATCTTGATATTTTAAGCCCAAAGTTAAACCGGGATTAGCATGAGCACAGGTATTAACATCTTGTGTTGCAAATCTAAAACAGGCTCACGCGAGAATCGGAAATTATTTATAGAACCGAAGCAGGGATATGGTTTCTGTCCGTAGTTTTGTACGAACGAATTTCTTCATATCCTCATCCATTAACTCACCTAAACCGTTCAGAATACCTCGGTCACTCACACTTTCGAGATGGTCGATACATTTTTGCATGTAATTAGATAGTGACATTTCCATGCGTTTTTCAACAATCTCTTTGTTTATCGGCGTTTGTTTCTGCATGAAGAACCAACTGTCAAAGATATCACGATTCGTTAATTCTCCACGGTCAAGTAAAGCACAGAGTTTATGAGCGAACATATCCGGAGCGACCATAACCTGCATGTTGATACCCAGCAAGTTTTTTCTTTCGTAATGGTTATTCCTCTGCCGATTGGATATTTCTATTTTCAATTTCCGTTCACCGACACCATAATCCAGTACGATAATTGGACCATAGAACTTTATTGCTTCATCGAATATCTTACCATATTTCAACAAGATTTTTCGCACCTTTTCATATACCGTTTTTTCTTTTGCCAAATCGAGTAGATTGAAGTCCAAATCGACCGAAAAACGGGGCAAATCATAAAAAAACATCAACGCTGTTCCACCTTCGAAGCCGAGGCGATTTGCCAACTCGATATCGGAATAGATGTCTTTGAGTATCTGCGTCAAAAAAAATTTATGTTTGTTGATGTTAATCATTCGCGAGCAGTTTTTTGACTCTTGCCGTAAGCGTTTTGGAATTATATATCGGCAAAAGTTTAGTTATTAAATTCTTATCAAGGGGATTTAGGTTGTCAAAATAGTATGTTGCATTTAAATACAAGATGTCCAAAAAGGCACGTTCGGGCGTGGCGATATTTACATTACCGATTTGACTGATACCTTGCGTGACGATAAGGATTTCACCCTTAATTTTTCGATAAGCACAAGTACGACCTTCTATATCGATACTACGACTCAAATAACTGACAGCAGTTATCCGTTCATCATACTGGAAAACAACACCGGCTTTTTGCAACACGTATTCCAATGAAATATAAGACGGAGTATAAAGCAAACAGACCAATTCTTCGGGGTTGTAGTTGGGTTTAACATACACACCTTTTCGTGGACGGAGCAACTTTCCCTTGCGGACATAGTAATTCAACCGTTCGTTCAACTTCTTAAAGTCACTCTCTCCGATAAGCATAGCAATATCGTTCAGAGAGAACACAGTCCGAGCGTCGCTAAAAACCGACAAAATCAAATCGCTATTTCGAGAACTATTCATTGGATTATTTTCAATGTTTAGTTCACAAAACTAAGAAATAATTCCGATTCGACCAAATATCCTGCATTGTTTCTGCTACGCGCTAGGTTACCCGATTTTGACCGAAATAATCTTACCCGTTGATTTTTTTTACCGCGTACGCCTTAACAACAAAACTTTATTAAAAAAGAACAATCGAAAAATCCATGAATGAAAGTTTGTTTCAATTACTGATTTTCCGATTGCCCCTTGTTTAAACCATGTTTAAACCGGAAACTAACCTAAGATTCCTACTTTAATCCCAAGAAGTAATCTCTCTCACTAAAAGAGGATGATCCGACGAATTTTTCACGTTCACGATAATTTTCATCTGCTCGAAAAAACGCCTTATCTTCTCGTCAATTCCGGAAACATAAATCATCTTTATTCCGCATTCCGCGAGCCATTGGACGAAATAATTCACGTTCCAGTTTTTCACCTCTCTGTTTTTTATAGAAACAACCTTATCATCCTCTGTCGTAATCGTTGACACCTTTATCGCTTTTCCTTCTATATTTCCACTAAGGTGGCAAAGTTGGTTATCTTCTAAAAACAATGCTGCTTTCATTCTTTCCTTTTAATAAATTGTATATGTTATGTTATAAAAATCACACCACTCTATACGGATAAAGGAGCAAAAAGGTTTATTCTTTACACGTTAATCTCATTTATCATTTGGCGTGAAAAGTATATAATTACAGGCAGAAATTATAGTTATTAATAATCCCGACACGAGTACGAACCAAGCAAACGGATTGTCAACCATAAAAACAACAGACACGATTCCATTGATAAGCACAAAAATACTTATCAATAAAATCGGGTAAGCAAGAAACGTATGTGTTACATTCTTTGGGAGTAATAGCAACAATAACCACCCACTCAAAACAAGGGAAGCCCCACACATCAAACTCATATATATCACGCTATTAAAATCACTTCTCGACAAGCACTCCAAGCCGTCTTGTACAAGTGGCGTGAATGTCGCGATCTCGTGTATAACTCCCAAACAGACTATCATGATGGATAAAATCTTACTCGCGGGTACCAATTCTATTTTCATATTTCAAGTTTTAAAAATGATAGAACAAATGTATATCGTATATCACTTGCATTATTGACAATAAAGCCATAATTTTGTCCAAAAGCGACAAAGCATGTATATATCGGCAGGTTTATTGAATATACTCATCAAGCAATTTCAAACGCCCACAGCGGAATTTTCCAAGTTATTCGAACAAAGAACGTTTAACCAAGATACATTGCTAAACCCGACAACAAAAATTGACGCGAACATACTGGGATTATACTTGGAACACGTGGTAAAACAAAGCGGCAATAACAGAATAGGCTTAGAAACAGGATTTTTATTACCCTTTGTCTTAATCGGCAGTATGTACAATATTTATAACCGCAGTAAAAATGTCCGGGAGATTTTCGAGAATCCCGCACCTCTCGACCTCACGGCTAATGATATTCTAACCTACACGAACAGGGAGGACAACGATTATTTCTTTTTTGAAATATCAATGAATCGTGAATTCGCTCAACTATACCCGATAGCTTCCAGGCAATGGATGGAGATGCAATACGGCATTTCGCTTCAATACGCGTATAGTTTCACGGGAAGATATTTATATCCCTCGCGGGCTCACTCGATATACCCCAAGGAAGGCTCGATTGACAAACTCGAAGAGTTTCTATATTGCCCGATAGAGTTTAATCAAGACAAACTATCTCTCGCTTTCAAGCGTTCGGTACTGGATTTACCCATCATTACAGGAAACAAATCATTATATCCCGTCTTCGAGGACTACATGCACGAGATAAAACAAATGGATACGGAGCAAAGCAATAGTTTGGCAAGAACAGTTCGCCGCTATCTCATGCATAACCTTTCAAATACCGATTTATCTTTCAAACGCGTGGCAGAAAAATTCAACATGAGTGAAAGAAACATGCAACGCAAATTAAAATCGGAAGGCACATCATACCAACAGATATTAAATAACCTACGAATGGATTTAGCCCAAGAATACATCAGGGAAAAAGTACCTTTCACAGAGATTGCTTTTTTACTAGGATTCGAGAGTCAAAGTGCATTCAACAAATTCTTTCATAAACAATTTCATACCACCCCCGGTCTTTACTCCGCCTCTTCCGTGTCCAGACAGAACGGATGACCTTCGGGGTCAAACATCGTTCTGGAAGTTCTGAAAAACAGAGAGGGGAACGCACACGTTCCCCTCTCCCGAGCATAATAATCACCACGTCACCTATCGACGCTCACGATACACGACATCTTTTATTCGCGCGAAACCGTCATATTCCACCCGTTTCGTCACGGTATTATTCACCCCGTCAACCGGATAGAATCCTAACTTGCCCCCGTTATTATCCGAGGCATCCGTGTTATAGGAAGCAACCATCAGTTCATATTGCCGAGCCATAAACTCTTCGGACTGATTGTTCAACTGACCTAAAGAACATTGGCGATACAGGTTGAATTTCAACATCGTCACCACTTCACGCTCCCCCAAAGCAATCGTACTCATCGGGTAAGTCGTGTTTGTTCCCAAGTTATGCAAATACACCTTATTCCCCACGGCATAAAACATATACGGGAATTGGGAATGAAAAGCGAAAGCCGTTGCCTTATCAAAATCGGGAGCATCCATATTCTCGTACTTGACTTCCTGCACGAAACCGTTACCGGACATATTAATCCCGTAAACGCGACGCCTTCCCCCGCCATCTTGCAAGACCGCGTACACCAATCCGTTAGAATAACGGGTACTCTCCATATGTACCAACTCCATGCCAGTCTTGAAACTGAACAAACCGCTTTCCGGATCAGGCAACGGGGTTAAAGTCTGCCTCGCGTCATCATCACTGTAATTGTATTTCCACCCCACGAACCTCCGGTTATCCGTGTCATACAGCAAAGCTGTCGATGCGTTCCCCGGACGAGCCATACTCACGCCGACATACGGGGCAACCCTGTATTCCGGTGCTTTTCCCCGTTCAGAAGTATTCACGGGATACTCGAAAGCAGCCCCGGCAGAACCCAGCACTTGCGCGTAAGCATTCCCTGCATCCGTCACGCAAAAGCAAGCCAAGGCTCCCGCCGTACTGCTGTTATTCACCGACGTGTAGCACACGACACGCTCATCCGCGGGAGGAATGATAAAATCAATATTATTGATATCCCACGAAACATCCGTCTTGAAGGTTTCCCGATCCAACTTATACGTGCCCTCACCCGTCATCACGTAGATCACGTCATTAGGACTCGCGAAAAGATTCGGGTAAAAACCGATACCTCTGGCATGCTTCAAATCCGGCAATCCCAACGGCGCCAACAAGTCATAAGCCGGGATAATCCGCTCCGCGGAAATAACCGAAATCATATCCATCCGCACACGTTCTTCCTCCCCCTCGTCACAAAGCACCATCCACCCCTCGTAGGTCGGGGACGACACCTTTATGTCGAAAGTAGCGGAAGCCTGTATTCCCGAACGCTTGTCCGTCACGGTAAACCACCCGATATACGTGTCCGCCACGAAAGCCGCCAACGTATCCAATTCCAGTGTTTTCGAGGGATTCAAATCCACCCATCTCTGCCCGGACACCATGACGCCCCCGGACTTTTTCTCGATCCTGTAACCGAATTCGAAATTAGTGTTATCCGCCCCGATCTCCCCTTCCAGCGAAGAAACGATCTTCGGTTTCACGACAATATGATCGGAATTTCCCAACACCTCAACCACCTCCGGGATATTCTCGATAGTTATTTCCGCCACCTCGTGGTACTCGTAATTTCCCTTATCATCAAAACAAGCACAAAGGGAAAAAGCAAACAAAAACAATATAATACGATTCATTTTCATAACATCATTTTTTAATATTATTCATACCGGGAATAATCCACCGCATAGGAAGGAGCAAGCTGCATATACTTCCCGTCCGAATCCGATACCGGGGTTCCGGCATCCGCTTGTTCCTGCAAATACTTCTGCACGGTCATGGCAAAAAAACTAAAACGACCGTACTGCACCTTAGCCCCGGCATACCCCGCGTTACTCCAATCCGCGGGAGTCAAACCGCAAGCCGCGTTAACAACCAGATACTTCTTGGGAGTCCAGTCCCCGAAAAAGCTCCCTCCGAACATCGACCAGTAACTCGGCTCCGTGTACATCTCGCTCAACGAGAAAGCGAACACATCCCCGTGAATCATCTCACCCGTCGCCGTATAAGCACTCGTGTTCTTGTACTCCGGGAAATAACACTTGAAATACTCGTTATCCTCCAAGCGAAGAGCCAAACGCACCGTTCTCTCCATCAAATCATCCGTGCGGTAAAAACGCACCCGCACGGATGCCGTACTGGCTCCTGCCGGAACCACCACCGTATCCAGATCCAACTCGTAATGCTTCCCCTCCACGGCTGTCGTTCCCGCCTCGTCTACCACCACTTTGAAAGGACGGTCATAATCCACCACCTTTCCCATCGTCCGCACGGTAGCCGCAAGCATCACGCTCTTTACCGAGGCTTGCGCCGACACGAACGAATAAGAAAGCGAATCCGCGTAAAACTCCGTGGTACTGCCGTAAATATAACTCGTCACCCGTTGGAAATAAATTCCGGCATCATCCGTGGTAAAAAACGGGATATCCTGCTTCTCGCAAGCGCTCAAAATAAAACACAATCCCGCACCCCATAATATATTTTTCCATTTCATAATCTTATCCTTTTAACGATTAGCAATTTCACCGGAAGGCATAGGCAGCACGTAACGTTCCTCCCTTGCCCCGTAAGTACTGGTATCATACCCGTTCTCGTCACTGTTTATATTAATATACAAACGCTTGTACATGAAAAAGATTTGTCCTTCCCCGATAAACTCCCGCAAATACTCTCCCCGCAACCGTTTCATGAAATCATCTTCCGAAACCGCCGTCAAATTCGGCAATCCCCTCCGCGCACGGGCTTGATTCAGCCACTCGTACCGATCCGCCAACACTGGCTCACATTCCGCCGCGATATAATACACCTCACTCAAGCGAATCAATGACATGAAAACAGCATAGAAATACTCCGTTTCCGTCGTCCCGCTAGGCTGGTCGATTCCCTTGTACTTGATAAGCACGTGTCCGCTCTCTCCCACCCCGGAAGCAATCTGCCACCACGTCTGGAAACGGTAATCCTGTGTTTCTCCCGCGAAAAGACTCGTGTTCACGAAATCTTTCCGGGGATGCAGGTAATTATTCCCTGCTTGTTCCGCGCTGAAATAACCGGTATAAATATCCTTCCTGTCTTTCTTGTAAATACCCGCCAGCACCTCCGTCGAGAACACCCGGTCGGGATTCGTCTGGTTTGCCAAAAGCTTGTTCGGGTCTACCGCAGGAAAATGTTCATCCACCCTCGTGTCCATCAGCAACTTTCGGGCTGCAGCCAAAGCATTCGCCTGTTCTCCCGCGTACAAGTACACCCTTGCCTTCAACGCCTGAACGGCATAATAATTCATCCGCAACTGGCGATAACGCGAATACACGTCTTGATCTTCCTCGAGGGAAGCCATAGGCCCCTCCGCTATAACCGGATCACTATCCGCCAACAAACCCTCCGCCTCGTCCAAATCCCGCAAAATCTTCTCGTGAATTACCGAATCGGCAGGCAACAACGGCAAGGCTACCACTTTCGACGACTCGTTATAAGGGATTGATTCCGCTTGCGGTTGGAGCTTATAGACCGGACCGAACAAACGCAACATATCAAAATGCAAAAAGGCTCGCACGGCAAGCATCTCCCCTTTCAGCCCCTGCGATTCCACCGTCGACAACACCCCCTCGCTCTTATCGATATTCTCCAGTACCACGTTACAATTCAATATCGTGTTATAAGCCGCCGTCCACGTGTTCGACAACTCCGTTTCCACCGAATTATCCGTGTAAGCGAACGTGCTCAACGCCATCAGATACGTGTTCACCGACAGCGGCTGATAACGTTTCGATATCACATCCACCAACTCGTAAGAAAGATTCTTCCCGTAAAGAGCCGCGGACGCCATCTTATTGTAAATCCCGTTCACCGCTGTATAATACCCGCCTCTCGTGGCGAACAACTGTTTCTCCGATTGCTTGTCCTTGGGTTGCACGTCCAGAAAATCGGCACACCCGACACTGCACGCCAACATCAACCCGCTCCAAATTATATTTCGTAATCTCATACTCATCTGTTATTAAAAATTAAACGAAAGTCCTGCCTCCATACTTCTCGCGAAGGGATACGCTATACCCCTCTCCGACCGAATCGTCGATGCCCGGAACACGTCACGCACGGATGCCTGTATCTTCAAGCTACTCAACCCGAGCTTCTTGATCCACCCGTCATAGAACTCGTATCCCACGTAAACCGATTCCAGTGTCAACACGTTCTCCTTCTGCACGAAACGGGAAGACATCGGGGTACTCTCCGCGCTGGCGATATCCTTGAAACGCACCATATCCCCCACTTCCTGCCAACGCTCGTACAGCGCACGCTTGTCTTGATTCCGGTTCAAGGCACTCCTCGAGATATTCTCCACCTTGCTGTACAACGCCTCGTTGAACACGTCCGCCCCCATCTGGTAACGGAAATTCAGACTCACCGACAAACCTTTCCAGTTCACCGAGGTACCAAGCACCCCCTCCACGTCGGGACGGGTATTCCCGCAAATCACCTCGTCGTCATAGGAAAAATCATAAGTATAACTGCCATCCTTGGCATAAAACAACTCTTTCCCGTTCGAGGGATCAATCCCCGCGGACTTCACCGCCCAAATATCATCCGGGTCTGCCCCGTCATAATACCTCACCGTGTTCGCCCCCTTTCCACTGGCGTTCAACGTGGAAAGCTTATTCCCGATCTTGTCAATCTTACTCTTCTGCGTCCTCACGTTAGCCCGAATCATCCACGAGAAGCGTTCCGCGAAATTCTGGAAAATATAGTACGACACCGAAGCCGTCAAACCTTGCGACACCTGCTCCCCGGCATTCGTCATGTACGTCGGCGTACCGGAAGAAAGCGGGGTACTCACCTTAATCAATAGCGGGTCTGTCACCTTGTAATAATAATCCGCCGTCAGGGAAAATCGCTTGTTGAACAACGTCACGTCCAACCCGATATTCTTGTCCACGGTAATCTGCCACTCCAAATCCGGGTTCCCGACCTGCGACAACACGGCTCCCAGCCCGAAATAGTTTATCGCCCCGTATTGAAACGAGTACGTCAGCAACGACTGTGCCGAATCAAAACTCTGGTTCCCCGGGTTTCCGATCGATGCCCTCAACTTCAACAAGTCTATCCATCCCACGTGATTCATGATAAACTTCTCCTTGTGCAAATTCCATCCCAGTCCCACCGACCACGTCGTGTTATACTTCCGGGAGGTACCGAAAACCGACGACCCGCTCGCGCGCAAACTGAAATCCATCAAATAGCGGTCGTCAAAAGAATACCCCGTGTTGAAATACCCGTTCACCGAGCGGGACACGGACTCGTAATAAGTGGGCGTTCCGTTTTCGGGGTAACCGTTCGAGAACGAGGGATAAGAAAAATCACCCTCCGGGAACCCTTGCGCCGAATACCCTTGCGTGAGCGACTTATTGCTAAAAACATTTCCACCCGCCACCAGATTCACCCGGTGTTTTCCCAACAACTTCGCGTAAGTAACACTCAATTCCCCCTCCACCTGATTCGTCCGGGTATTTGCCGAGCGGTATTCCCCCTTCTTGATGGCCTCCACGTCCTCGTACCGGGTATCATTCCGGGAATAAAACTTCTCCGTGTCGTCATTCCCGTAAGTAATCCCCAACCGGGCACGCACCCGCCACTCCGCCGTGGGGAAATATTCCGCCATGAAATAATTACTCAACGAGAGGTTCTTCCCCTCGTCCCGGCTATTCTGACTGGCGTTCCACAACGGGTTTGATGCCTTAAAGAAATCATTTTTCTCCAACCATTTATCCACCGTCCCCGAATCATTATACTTCTTGTAATAAGGATTCGCCGCCGCGTACTCGCTGAATGCCACGATTGGGTTCTTGTAGTCGGTCGATGTCAACGAGAATTTATTCGAGAACTGGAATTTCGACACCCGGTAAATCAAATCGATATTACCGCTGATCACACTCCGGTCGGACTTTTCCATCACACCGGAAATCCCGTTATATCCCGCTCCCAGCCCGAACAGGAAATTTCCTTCACCCCCTTGCACGTAAAGGGAATGTTTTTGGTTTACCCCCACCCGCAAAGGCTCTGCCAACCAATAGGTATCCACGCCACTCTCGATAGCCCTCAATTTCTCGTTATACAACTCGTTCATCTCCACCTCGCTTACCGCCGACCAAGACGCAGGTTCATACCTTCCCGCCAATCGTTCGAACTCCAACTTCTCCCTAGCGTTCATCAAATTATAACTCGACAAATCCGGCATCGACAGATTCATGTTCCCGTTATAACTTACCTGCAATTTCCCCGCTTCCGGCTTCACAGTTTCCACCACGATCACCCCGTTTGCCGCCTTCGACCCGTAAATGGCTGTCGAAGCCGCATCTTTCAGAATCGTGATCGACGCCACCCGGTTAATATCCAAATCATTAATTGCCGCCAACGTCGACTCGAAACCGTCCAGTATAAAAAGCGGCTGATTCGGGTCGGCATCCAATTCATCCCTCAACCCCAGCATACTCGACTTCCCCCGAATCTCCATGTTCGGCAACCTGTTCGGGTCTGAGCCGAACTGGTTATCCTCGATAATCGCGAAAGCCGGGTCTAACGTCTTCAGGCTTTGCAGCACATTCTGCGTTCCCATCGTCTTCAATTCTGCTGCCGAGTACGTGGACGCCGATCCCGTGAAACTCTCCTTCTTGCGGGTAAAGATTCCCGTCACCACCACGTCCGCCAGTTCCACCTCGTCAGCCTGCATCACAATCGAAAGTTCCTTCCGCACCTCCCCACTCTTTAACCGTGGCAACTTCACGCTCACCGTCTTCATCCCGATAAAAGAAACCACTAGAGTAGCCGTGTCCGCGGGCAGTAACAACTTGAACTTTCCATCCACATCCGTGGCAGTCCCCACCAGCGTCCCCGCCAAACGTACCGTGACTCCCGGCAAAGGCACACCTTTATCATCCGTCACCTTCCCCTTCACCTCCTTACTCTCCACGCCGGTTGAATCCCTCCCCCCAGCATTAGCCAACAGCGGGAATCCCAACAGCAAAACCATAAATAACCGGATAATCACGATTACCGCCATCTTCCGAGGTAGTAACTTTCGCTTAAAAACTTTCCTGTCATAAGTTTTTTTCATAACTTTGATTGTTAATTAATTAATAAAATTGATTTACACAAGGGGGTGATATTCAACGTTTCTCAGGCATAGAATACACCCTCTATTTTATTTTTCCGTTCCCTCTTTCAACGTGTTTAATGTTAGTTGCTCCAACCCTCCCGCTCCCCTAACCAACAAATCTTCCGGGTAATAAAAATTCATCACCTTCTCCAAAACCCTCAAATACTGCCGATTATAAATATAAAAACGAGTAATCAAATCTTTCATACCCATTAACTGACAAATGAACTGACTGTAAGAATCCAAACGTACACTCATCCGATGTTTCTTTCTCTTCTCACCTTCTTTTTCCACAAAATAGGACCCGAATACCTCGTATAATTCCACATAATGCATTCCCAAATCACAATGATACAATAAACGCAGTAACTTATTCATCCTTTTCTGAGTTCTATACAACATCTGTAACTTCTCCCCTTCCGAAGTTTCTTCTTTTATCGAAGGACAAAGAATTATTGCTTCACGCAATAAGAATCTTTTCAATTCCTCGTTGTCGATAAGTTCTTGATTTTCTTTCATTTTCCTATTATAAATAAGTTATTAATCAAATAATATCTCTATAAAAAATTCTTATAGTCGCCTAAAACAGCTAATTCTTCAATATTTTTTCGTGCAATGAAAAGGTATACCTTTTCATTATATCTCTACTTTATCTCTTATTTTACATTTAAATATATCATATATGAAATCTGAAATTGAATTATATATTATAAGAAAGGTAAAAGAACGTCGAATTCAAATTAATATAAGTCAACGCTATTTAGCTGACTGCTTAAATGTTTCCCAGTCTTTTATCCAACAAATCGAAGATGAAAATACATCCATTGCATACAATATAGATCATCTTAATGCTGTCGCAAAAATTCTAAAATGTTCTATGAAAGATTTTATCCCAGATGCGCCTATTTAATCTGTCGAGAAATTTACTCTTATACACAATCATCATTTTTAATTTTACATCGTCAAGTTTAAATTATAATTTGTCTATTTGTTCTTATTTGTCGACACCAACGTTATCAAATCTAACTCTTGTTACCAAAAAACGATTCTCACAAATTCACCCTTCAATTTCTCAAAAATCCCTTTTCACTACTACCCTTCTCATTATTAACAGAGTTCTTATGACAAACAAAATAAATTTATTCAAAACCGACACTGTAAAGGTATATTTTCGAAACATCACTTCCAAATAATTTCAAACAAAAAACTTTACTGTGGTAAAGTTTAGTGAAATACAATTAACACTTTCTTTATACAAATTAAATTATCATGAAAACTTCCATTGACAAATACATCATACAAAAAGTAAAAGAAATCCGAGATGCAAAAGGCATCAAACAAGACGAAATAAACAATAAACTCGGCTTCTCTACTGGCTCTGGTTACATTGGAGGAGTAGAATCTACAGGAAAAGCTAAATATAACTTGTATCATTTAAACGAACTTGCTAAGATCCTAGATTGTGATATAGCAGATTTCTTACCACGTCCTTATCAAGAAGAGAACAGTTTAAAAGAATATCGGGATTATATCGCCGAAGCAAGAAGAAAAGCAAAAGAGGAACGAGAAAAGCAAAAGAAATAGATAATTATTTACGACAATCCCCTAAAACAAGCTTGGTAAGCTCCTGAATGACATTAGCAACAAAAGGGAAGTTTTTCTTATTTTTGGTGCTTTTTTCTGATACAGATATACGGAAACATCTAAAGTTACCCAAACAATTTTGTCGATGAGGTCCAACAAACAGTTACCCATCAATAAATCACGTTTCACTATTGCTTTATTATCCGCTCATGCTTATTTAACGCTTGATTTCAGAAAAAGATCCCCGACCATTATCAAAAACGGGGATCGCTTACAAACAGGATGTAATAGTACTAGTATCTGTTTAAAAAGTCTTCAACTTTTTCCAGATTCTCAGATTCACAATAAAGATTCACCAATTCAATTTTATTACTTGAAACATACATTTCCCCCGACTCTTTCAACCTGAAAATAACGTGATCTTTACCAAAACACCATTTACATACTTTATCACCACTATCCTTGGTAACTGTCCCTGTCTGTTGATTGTCCAGCTTAACAGCCAGCTCGAATCCTTGCAGCTTACGATACCACCGGTTACAACTTTGCCACTCTTTGGATCTCTCTTACAGATATTCGTAATATATGGCAGGATCTTATCATCCAGCGTAGTTACCGTTGCAGACTCCCAGTTTGTCTTGGCAACATCGGAACAGAATTTCTCCGGGCGTCCAAACGACGGATCCTGTTTTGCAATGTTTTTCCATAAATTCCAGCAGCCACTGTTGCGGACTTCTGCATCTCCGTTCGGCGCATGGTTCTGATCACCATAAATCGTGCCTTCGGTGCAGCTTCCGTTTGTCACAAATACAAGATCATTTTCTGTCAGGACAATACCGCTCTCAACACCTTTTACCTTA
>ENA-UEPJ01003660-UEPJ01003660.1-human-gut-metagenome-genome-assembly--contig:-NODE-3660-length-13331-cov-5.044515_pt1 | contig 13331 bp, 10 predicted proteins | sample MGYA00242890_ERZ507896 | MGnify/ENA primary metagenome ERZ507896 (study PRJEB26167, sample SAMN06115508) | human gut metagenome | host: Homo sapiens | place: China:Qinghai | collected 2015-08-20... | reverse complement strand
ACAGAAGGAAGCGTTCCGAGAATCAATATCTCTGAATTTTCATCAAAAATGGGATCAAATTCATGTTTTACATGCGTTAATTCCTGATTTTGCTGTCTCATGTCAAATTCCTGCAATTCTATAATATAAAAGGTATTCTTGTCCACCTCTTTCGTCCTGACACTTATTTTATCACAAAAATATTTTTTATGAAACTTCGCACCGGTCAAATTCCAGAACGACTTTAAATAAATCTCCGTCCACGAAAAGCTGCATTTTTCCATGCATAAGTTCCATCAGGCTTCCTGCGATCGACAAGCCCAGACCATTTCCTTCTGTGTTTCTGGAACTGTCACCACGGACAAATCGCTCCATCAGCTCCTCGCTGGAAATGTTCAGCGGATATCTGGATGTGTTGCGGAATGTAATCTGCACTTTTTCTCCGGTCTGCTCTAAATTGATATAAACTCTTGTCTCCGGCTGTGCGTATTTGCATATGTTGTTCATCAAATTATCAATAACACGCCAGAAATGTCTGCCATCCGCCATAATATAAATCGGTTCTTCCGGCTTTTTGATCTGAAGATCTAATTTGTTCTTCTCCGTTTTCTCCTTAAATTCCCCTACAGTCTGCACGAGGAACACCCCTGCCTCGAGTTTTTCCAGATTCACGGAAAGGCTTCCGCTTGACGCTTTGGATGCTTCTATTAAATCTTCGATCAACTTTTTCAGGCGGGCAGACTGCCGCTCTAAAACCTCTAAATATTCCTTTGCATTCTCATTTGGGATCTCCTCTTTTTCCAGCAGATCCACATAGTTGATAATGGAGGTAAGCGGTGTCTTAATGTCGTGCGAGACATTGGTAATTAATTCTGTCTTGAAGCGTTCGCTTTTCATTTTTTCGTTCACCGCTTTGGAAACACCCTCATTGATGCGGTTTAAATCTGCCGCATGTTCTTTTAGTGCCGGAAGCATATGTTCCGTGTCAATCTGATAATCCATATCGCCCTCCGCGATATGTTTTCCGCCTTCCTGAAGTCTCTTCATCTGAATTAAGATTTCTCCGCCCGCAAACAGAATCACGGCTTTCTCTGCAAACCAGACGATCATGATTTTAGAATAATCAACACCAAACACAACAAAGATCAGAACTTCCAAAAAGTTTACGCCAAGAAAAATCGCAAGTCCTTTCCACAGGATGGACTTATTCTCGCCCACTTTGTTCCAGCCACGGTAGATCGAACGGAGCACTTTATAGATGAGTGTATTTCTCCACCACTTTCCAAGCTTGATACGCACTGCAAAATCCATAAGATACCCAAGTGCCAGCCATCCGCCACATAAAAGCAGAAAAAGCATTGCCGCCGCATAAAAAACATAGTTGTCAGGACTTCCGGCATTGCCAAGCAATGAAATGCCCACTGCCAGACTTGATTCTGCTGCTAAAAATATGACAGTAAGCAGATCGGCCGGTACTTTGCAAAGAAAACCTCCCTGCACCTGTTTTTGATCTTTTTTATGTCCTGCTGCACTTACCAGATAGACAAAGCTTGCCACAAATACCGTCAGGCTGAGTGCGAGGATCACATACACGCTGTATTTCATGTGATCCGCCAGATTCACAATCTCATTGATCTGGACAAAATAATCGCTGCCCCAGACTCCGACACCCTCTTTTTTCATAAGACTATCCGCATCCGGAATCACAGATAGTACATAGTAATCGGTTCCTGCATCACTGCCCTGAACAGTGGAAAGGAAATCTGCCTCGGTGGAATCATAATCGGTACGGTTTTTTATCATATCATCCGGCAGCCCTCCGATATAGGAAAGCTCTACCGGCTGCGATGTAACCGTTGTCGGTGCACTCACGACTGTCTCTGACACTGTGACCTGCTCTGTCTGCTGTTCCTGCGTATATGGATAACGCATCTCTGCCGTCCAGTCTGATGTTCCATAAGAATAGGTGGTCGCAGTCAGCTTCCAAAACGTCAGCGGTGCATTTTCCAGAATATTTTTTACATTGCGCAGATCATTTTCATCTGCACCCTTTGCATTCTGGATGGTAATACAAAGTACCGCCTGACCGTCACCTTCTGACATCCCCTGCTGCAGTGCCTCATACTCTTTATCTGCCGTATTGTATACATACGCATAGTCTGTCGTCTCTCCAGTACTGTCATCCACCAGTGTCACTTTCACTTCTGACACCGGGAAATACCATATTCCAGCTGCAGTTTCTCCTTCTTCTGAAATCTGTGCAGATGGCACATCTGACACCTGATAATAAAAAATACCGCTATCTGTATCATACACATATTCATTGATATATTTATTTCTGTACTCTCTGGTACTGTACGCAATGTAATACCCGCCAAGCACAGAGTTGTCCACATAAATCGATGTGTCAGCATTCATATTGCACTGAAAAAGATGAAGATTGTCGAGACTTACTTTCTCATCAAAATTCGACTGCACATAGGTGCTCTGCTGATTCAGATCCAGTTTTTCCAATTCCTCGTAATTGGACGCTTCCACAACTCCATACCGGAAGTTGGTATCCTTAAAATAGGTTTCATTTTCCGTGTTATTCAGATTCAGCAGCACTCTCGCAGAGTACTTTCCGGCAATCCGTTCAAACTGCTCCTCCCGGATCTCCTGTACACTTCTTGTATAAAACCCAAGTTCACTGATGGCATATGCCCCGGCTGTGCCTGCCAACAGCACCAGGGCTGACACCGTGATCAAAATCCACGCAATGAGTTTTGCCACGGGCGATTGTCTCAACTGTTTCATATCGACTGTCCTTTCTTACTTACACTTCCATTTTATAGCCTCTTCCCCAGACAACTTTTAAGTGTCTTGGTTCCGCCGGATTGTACTCCACTTTCTCCCTCAGATGTCTGATATGTACCGCTACCGTATTCTCATTCCGAAAAGGATTATCGTTCCACACTTTCTCATAAATTTCATTCGGCGAAAAAACCTGCCCCGGATGCTGCATCAGAAGTTTTAAAATGTCATACTCGGTTCTTGTCAGCTGCACTTTATCCCCATCAAGTGTCACTTCCTTCGTGACATCATTCAATTCGATCCCGCCGATCACGATCGTGTCCGGTCTGACCGTGCCGCCTCCCAGTTTCATGTAACGCCTGAGCTGGGATTTCACGCGCGCCTGCAGTTCCACCGTATTAAACGGTTTTGTCACATAATCATCTGCTCCCACGGTAAGTCCGAGCACCTTATCGGTGTCCTCGCTTTTGGCGGTGAGCAAAATCACCGGAACATTGCTGACTTCACGGATTTTCAACATTGCTGTGATGCCGTCCATCTCCGGCATCATAATGTCCATAAGAACAAGATGAATATCTTCCTTCTTTAAAATTTCCAACGCCTCTCTGCCGTTGTAAGCCTCAAAAACCTGATAGCCGTCTGCCATCAGATATATTTTCAATGCGGAAACAATATCTTTTTCATCATCACATACTAATATACGGTACATTTTCTTCTCCTCCGGATTCGAATGTTCTCAGTGCGTAACTGACTCATTCCATTTATGATCATGTACTTATTGTAAAGGATTCTTTATGAACTTCCAATGAGGTAAAACATTAAGATTTGATGAAGTTCTTTCGCTTTTTTCCTCTCTTCCATGCATTGGAAGCATTGCCAATCGCCTCCTATTGTCTATTTGTTACAAACTTGTTACAATTCATTTGTCCTTAAGAAATATGTTTGTAACATTCAAGCATTGGTTCCCGGCTTCTCCCCGAAGTTGAATACCGGTTTGGAACTGTCTGAAGGACAAACGATAACCATTTATGCGTTATCAAAAAAATAAAAATAAGGAGGTCGTCACTATGTGTTTTACAACTAATTGCGCTGAATTATTTAATCTGATCTGCAGATATTTTAAATTTGGTTGCTAATTCTGTTTCAGATATTCAGCTATAAGATGATTTATATAATGGGATATTAAAAATATTCTCTATTGTATAAAAAACAGGCAGCCCCGATGTTCGTAATGAACATTGGGGCTGCCTGTTTTGCTAATCTCTATTTATTTCATTTGTTTCTGGTTTTATCAGCAGTATTCCTTGATATAATCTGCAAAATACGGCAGCGCAAGTGAGACATATCCCTGTCGGTTATTCAATATTCCTCTTTTTATCAGACGATCCCTGTACATTGAATAACTGCCTGCTTTTTCACCCATAAGCTTCAGTATTTCATCACGCTTATATTCTTCCTTTTCTGTCAGCAATCCAGCCAGAAATCGATCCATTTCCGTCATCTCTTCCCATATTTTTTCATAGGAATATGCAAATAATTCTGACTTTAACTTTGAAAGGATATCTTCCAGTGTCTCATTCTCTTTTTTCTTAAAACACAGCACTCCTAATTCCTGAAAAGCATAGGCATATTCCTTTGTAATCTTCGCCAGCTCTCTTGCCTGACTGACATCAATGTTTAATTTGCTCCTGTACATCTCCGTCATTCTTATCATATTCAGAGGTTCTGTCTTCACTGTCGTCGCTCTTCTGAAAAAGGTAAGGTTTTTGACATTGCAAAGTTCCTGAATATTTTCATATAAACCAGTGCATACAAAATAAACCGGATAACCCGCACGAAGCCATCTTCCATATTCTGATGCAAACTTTATCATCTCTTCTGATTTTGATACTTCATCAATCCCTATTAATATCTTTCTTCCCTTCTTCTGGACATTCTGTATCATTTCTTCAACCTCTACACCAATGTCAAAGAAATGATTACTCTTGTCCGCTGTATATCCTATTCCACCGCCAGAGCCCAGCACTGTTGCTGAAATATTGATTCCAGTTGTTTTTTTCTCTTCTGAACCGAAACCGGTTTTGACTAACATTGCCGCTATCTGTTCGAGGATATCCCTTGTTGGATTCACATCAAAAACAAGCCAATTTATATACCTGTTTTCATTATTCTTCAATTCTTCTTCCACCTTCGCAAGTATCACTGTTTTCCCGGAACCTCTGACGCCCGTTATTTTATATACCGACTCTGATGGATTTTCATATACAAAATTTTCTAATATCTCTTCTGTTTTTTCTGTGTGTATATAGGTATATTCCGGAGTTTTGCTAAATGTTGTTGTAAATGGATTCTGCATAAGTCACCTCACAATATTTTTTGCCGTTTATAGTTCTTTATACTTTTTGTAACATTTTATAGTTTTTTATACTTTTTCTATTGTTTTATACTTTTTTATAGGTTTTTATACTTTTGTATTCATTTTATACCTTTTTATACTTTTTAGCAATAATTTCTTTTATATAAAAAAAGAAGATACCAGCATATCTAATGCCAATATCTTCCAAAATTTTCATTTTCTTTACTCTGCCTCCCGCAGCCGTTCCACAATACTCTGTCTGCTTCCCGCCTGATAAAGTACCGCAGGGATCAGGCAGCCGAGCACTGCAAACACCGGAAGCATCGCAATAACCGGAAGGATTGTGAAATGATAAGTGCAAAACCAGAACATCTTCTCCATCATGTCTCCTGATAATGGTCCGCAGACCAAAGACAGAAGAAACGCCACCACCACAGAACCGGCAGTGTAAAACAGCCCTTCCTGCACAAGCATCTGCTTTAACTGGCGGTTTGTCATTCCAACCGACTGTAACACTGCAAACTCTCTTTTTCTTGCAAGGATTCCGGTCATGATCGCATTGAAGAAATTTAAAATGCCGACCAGTCCGATGATCGCACACAAGACACCGCCCAGAAGGAAAAACATTTTCTGAAACTGTTCAAATTCACTTCGGATAGAAGCTTTGCTCTCATACATCAGAACAGAAGTATCTCCTGCAGTAAGTTCCGCAAGATAACGCTCCGCTGCATTTTCCGCTTCCATATCCGGAGTATCAAACAGATAGAATTTCCGGATCAGCTCTGCACCGCAGTCCTCCCTCATCCGTTCTGCCGGAAGGATCGTGTCATATCCTGATCCGCTATAGCGGAATGTCATGGCATATGGAACTTCCACAAGTGCGCACACAGTATAGTCCACTTCCCTTGGTTCTTCCTCACGGATCTCCACATACTCTTCCGGCGTTGTCGCAGGATCAGCAGGTTCACCTGTCCTGGTGTCAATCCCATACATATTCTGGTAAACCATGGTAAGCGTATCCCCAACTTTAGGATAGCGTTCTATATTTTCCACATTGCCATAATCATCTGTCTCGACACGGATCGCAATTGCATTTATATTCTCATCAAACAAAGGATCCAGTTCTCCATCCAGTACCGTCACCTTTTCAAAGAGTGCCTCATCCAGACCTTCCAGTATTGTTGGAGTCTTTATTTCACTGCCCCTTTTTTCATAATACTTCACTTTTTCTTCCAGCTCTTCTTCGCCAAGATACGGTACTGCCATTTTCTTATATTGCTCTGTATCCATCCATACCATTGTGGACATATCTGTCATATAACCGCTGCCGCTGACCGTCTCACTCGTATTTTCCTGAATTTCTGCAATTGTTTCCTCTGAAATATATTCATCTGCATCATTGTAGCGGAAATAATCTGTGCTGCTCACGATAAAATCGGCGCAGGTTCGTTGTGAAATATATTTTTCCGTATCAAAGCCACCCACAAAAGAACAGAGTACATTCAAAAGTGTTACCGAAAGTGCCAGGGATATCACAACAAGAACTGTTTTCTTTTTGTTTCTTCCCAGATTGGCAAATGCCATCTGATAAACCTTTGCTCCATGCGAGCTGCGGCGCTTTTTCTTCACACTGACACACTCTGTATATTTTGTTGCTTCCACCGGAGAAACTTTTGCTGCCATTTTTCCGGGCTTTGTACAGGAGAGGAAAACAGTGATCACTGCAAAGATCGCAGAGCCGGCAAAAATAACCGGGGAACTGCTGATCGTTACATGTGTTCCCACAACTGTTGTGCCCTTTAAAACAATAGGTGTCAGCCATGCCCCGATTCCATATCCCAGAAGAAGTCCGGCCGGAATACCCACCACACACAAAAGGAATGCCTGCTGTCTGATCATTCGTTTTAACTGCCGCGGCGTTGTTCCGATTGTCTTAAGCAGCCCGTAAAACCGGATATCTCCGGTAACTGAAATCTGAAAAATATTATAAATGATCAGATATCCGGTAAAAATCACAAGAAGCAGAAATGCTGCGATCGCAGCAAGAAGTTCCGGATCCATCCCTGCATTTAGCTGTGAAGCAGTAAGACCCCAGTTGACTCCGATACGGGCACTGTTCTCCTGATCTCTCGTATTCCAGTCATATCCTAAGTCTGTGTCGATTTTCTGCATCTGTTGTTCAATATTTAATTTTGAAGGCAGCATGACATTCAGGTCTGTCCGGAAAGCTTTCTCTCCTGATGCCATCCACTTTTCTTCCACTGACTTCACGTAATCTTTTGATACATTGATATAATGAACCGGCATCAGATCATCATATTCCCAGTATCCTGACAGAATAAACGTATCTGTTTCCTGAAATCCCCCATTCGTTTTATCTCCAGCCTGATACTCTATCGTCACCTTTGCTCCAAGCTCCGGTGTCACCCCGAGCAGCTTTAATGCGACCGTGTCCATTGCGATTTCATTGCTCTGCTTCGGTTCTCTTCCTGTCGTTGGTGCTGCATAGCTCCATTTTGTACAGTTTTTGTCCATGTAACTGACTTCTGCCGGAACTTTTCCAAAAACACCTGTGGCGCAAAATCCACATACGATGCGTTCTCCGGCTTCCCTGATTCCCGGATGTGCTGATATTTTTTCCACCTGTTCCTCACTCAGTTCTTTGAACGTTCCGTCCGAATAGCCGCCTGCCTGTCTGAAATTGTAAGTTTCATAACTCTCATTCAACGACATAAGAATTGTGAAAAGTGATGTAAATAATAACGTGGTAAGAGCAATCGCAAAGATTGCGATAACATTTCTTTTTCTGGACGCCCACAGCGATTTATAGCTTAGTCTGCGTATGCATTTCTGATTTTTTACTTTCATAATTTTTCTCCGTTTCCTATTCGAATCTGTCCTGTACCTGTCAGTGTCTTTTACTTTATAATACGTCCGTCCTCAATTCGAATAATACGGTCTGCAAGCTGTGCGATCTCCTCATTGTGTGTGATCATCACAATGGTCTGTGCGAATTTCCGGCTGGTCACTTTCAAAAGACTCAGCACATCCTGACTGGTCTTTCCGTCCAGATTTCCGGTCGGCTCATCCGCCAATATGATCGCCGGTGCTGCTGCCAATGCCCTTGCGATCGCCACCCTCTGCTGCTGTCCGCCGGAGAGCTGCCCCGGAAGTGCATCCAGTCTCTGCTGCAATCCAAGCGTCTCTGTAACGCTATCGATAAATTTCCGGTCTATCTTTCCACCGTCCAGTTCAATCGGCAGCACAATATTTTCATAGACATTTAAGACCGGAACCAGATTATACGCCTGAAATACAAACCCGATCTTTCTTCTCCTGAAAATCGTAAGTTCCTCATCCTTCAATGCAAAAATATCTTTTCCATCCACAAACACTTTTCCCTCTGTCGGTCGGTCAAGTCCGCCTAACATATGTAAAAGGGTTGATTTTCCACTTCCACTTGTGCCGACAATTGCCACAAACTCGCCCTTCTCCACCGTAAGATCCACACCATCCAGTGCATGTACGGCTGTCTCTCCGCTTCCGTATATTTTCCTTAAACCACATGCTTTTAAAATATCCATATATCCTCCTTGTTTCCTTGTTTTGCGAAGCAAAAAAATCTGTATATAACATTTTTTGTTACATACAGATTATCACACAGTATTCTTTCCAGACTCTTTCCACGGCAAATGAAATTCTTACAGAATTGAAAGAATTCCATTTACTATTTTAAAACATATTTCTGCGATTCCGGTATAGTTGATGTACTTTTTCAAAAATTATTTTTAGGCAGATAAATGGAAAACTTACTCCCGTGTCCGTATACGGAGGACACTTTGATATAGCCACCCTGCTCCTGCAAAATTTCTCTGGTCAGGTAAAGTCCGATTCCAACGCCCTCTTCATCCTTTACCAGCTCCGATCGATAGAACCTCCTAAAAATCTTCGGCAACTCCTCTTCCCGGATACCACATCCGGTATCTGCAATGTCAATTCTCACAAACATTTCATAAGAAATAGCCGAAACGGATATTTCCCCATGCTCTGTGTATTTAATCGCATTATCAATTACATTACCGATTGCTTCTCCTGTCCACTTCGGATCAAAATAAGCTTCAATATCAGTATTATGTAAACTTATCTGTAATCCTTTTTCTTCTGCTTTCTGTTTCAGTTCCCATACTGCACGCTCTAACATTGGCTGTAGCTTTTCCATCCGAGGAACAAGCTGTAAAATTCCATTTTCCAGACGTGATAATTTCACAAGCGACTCGATCAGAAATTTTAATTTCTGCGTCTGTTCATGGATTGCAGACACATTTCCTTCAATCTGCTGTGGAAGCTCCTCTTCAAGTAAAAGCTCACTATATAAGAGAAGATTTGCGATCGGCGTTTTTGTCTGATGGGAAATGTCTGCGATCAATGCTTTTATTTTGTTTTTCTCTGCCTCTACATTTTGTGCGGACAGAGCAGATGCACTTAAGTAATGGGCAAATTTTGTCTCCAAAGCCGACATGCGTGTCTCGTCGAATTGTCCCTCTGTAAATTCTCCTTTGACTGCCACATTCAGCATTTCTTCTATTGTATCCATTGTTTTCTTTGTGCGTCTGTAATTTACAAAAATAATAATTGCAGTAACTGTCACGCAGACAAACACTATGAATATCCACATATCACTCCCACCTGTAACCAATTCCATACACTGTCCTGATCGCATGCTCCGCTCCGAGTTTATCCCGAAGTCTCTTGACGGATACCGATAGTGCATTCTCATCCACATACTCTGCGCCATCGCTCCAGACACGATCCAGTAAAAGTTCTCTGCGCATATTCATGCCCGCATTTTCCACAAGAATCCGCAACAACTTCTGCTCGGTCTTACTGAGTTCGATCTCCTTACCATCCACCATGAATTTCATCCGGTCAAAATCAAACACATACGGTTCTTTGCGGTAAACGTGCTCGTTATCCTTTTCTTTTTCACTCATTGCCGCCGCTTTTCGAAGCTGTGTATTCACTCTTGCGCGCAGTACCGACAAGGAAAATGGTTTTGTGATATAATCGTCTGCTCCAAGCTCCAGTCCATTTACAATATCGCCGTCGGTATCATTTGCTGTCAGTAAAATAACCGGGCAATCCGGACATTCCCTCTTTACGCTCTGTAAAAAATCCAATCCGCTTCCATCCGGCAGATTGATATCTAACAGGATCAATGCTGGCATTCCACAGAGCAGTTGTTCTTTCGCATCTTTTAAATTTTCACAGGAGACAATCTGCCTGTCTGTTGCTGATGCATAAAGTCCGCTGCTCACCTGTATGCTGCTATTATCTGTCTTTAACGCCTTGCATAAGCCCTGATTCAAAGCTCTGTCGTCTTCTATAATTAAAATTTGCTGCATTCTTCCTTCTGCTTTCAGTCGTTTTTTTCATTATACACGAAAAAATCCCCAAAGTATATTCCATACTCCAGGGATTTTATATCATCTGAACTGCTATAAACAGCTATACTATGAATTAAACTAACTCAAGTAATACTTCTAAAGCGCCGTCACCTTTACGCTGTCCGATCTTAACGATTCTTGTGTAACCACCGTTACGATCTGCATACTTAGGAGCGATCTCGTCAAATAATTTTGCTGTAAGATCAACTTCTTTTGTATTTTTCTTCTTTCCAGCAGCTGCTGTTGGAACTTCTGTTACAGTGTAAAGAACTTTAAGCATTTCTCTTCTGGCGTGAAGACGGGAAGGCATATCTTTCTTGATTGTCTTTTCTACTTCATCATAAACAGTTACTTTCTTACCGTCTACTACTTCTTTTACTCTCTTGCCTTCAGCATCTTTGCGGGCAACTTTAGCTTTTACAGTAACTTCTTCGAAGTTATCTTTTTCTCTTACTGCCATTGCAATAAGACCTTCAGCGATTTTACGTACTTCTTTTGCTTTTGCTTCAGTAGTAACGATTTTACCGTTGTTTAATAATGCTGTTACCTGACCTCTTAATAAAGCTTTTCTCTGGCTAGAGGTTCTGCTTAATTTACGATACTTTGCCATTTTTAATATCCTCCATTTTGTGGAACACCCGGCCACGCGCTTTGGACTTACTTACCGGACGCCATATTCTTGTTTCGGAGTGGTTCTGTGATACCGCACAGTGCCATTCCAAGTGCCACTCATGATCCGTGTGTCAGAATCTCGTCTGCCTCATCCCTCTGACTGTCTCTGACGCATTTCCTCGTCAGGCATATCAGAGCAACAAATGCATACACTCTGCACACCAGACATACTCCATGCCATATGGACTTACTGTTTCTGCCTGTATTGGTGAAAAAGGTATCTTCTGAACATTAGCAGTTCAGAAGAGAGCGCGTGACAATCACAAGGAACTTATGGAACATTAGCAGTTCCATAAGTAGCGTATGACTACGTCACACTTTATTCTTCACCCTGGTTTAACTGAAGTCCTAACTCTTTTAATTTAGCAAGAACTTCCTCTAATGATTTACGTCCTAAGTTACGAACCTTCATCATATCTTCCGGTGTTCTGTTTGTCAGTTCTTCGACTGTGTTAATGCCGGCTCTCTTCAAACAGTTATAAGAACGAACGGAAAGCTCAAGTTCATCGATATTCATCTCAAGAACTTTCTCTTTTGCATTGTCCTCTTTCTCGATCATGACATCAGCCTGCTGAGCAGCTTCGGAAAGATCGATGAAAAGACTTAAATGCTCGCTTAAAACCTTAGCAGCTAAGCTGACAGCCTCATCTGGCTCTAAGGTACCGTTTGTATAAACGTCCAAAGTAAGCTTATCATAGTCTGTAATCTGACCAACACGGGTATTTTCAACAGTGTAATTGCACTTCAGGACAGGAGTATAGATACTGTCAATCGGGATTACTCCAATAACAGGCTGGAGCTGCTCTTTGTTGAGTTCAGCAGAAACATAGCCCCTGCCTCTATCCAGCGTGATATCCATGAACAGCTTCGCACCAGCGCTCAGGGTAGCGATATGCATACCGGGATCGAGGATCTCAACCTCGGAATCGGTCTTGATATCACCGGCGGTGACTTCGCCTTCGCCCTCTGCCTCGATGTAGATCGTCTTGGGCGCTTCGCCGTACATTTTAGCTCTGAGTCCCTTGATGTTGAGGATCAGCTCGGTAACGTCCTCCTTAACGCCGGGAACGGTGGAAAATTCGTGCTGAACGCCGTCGATCTTAACGGAAGTAGCAGCCACGCCGGGCAGGGAGGAGAGGAGCACTCTTCTCAGGCTGTTGCCGAGCGTATTGCCATATCCGCTCTGAAGCGGTTCGAGAACAAACATTCCATAAGTTCCATCTGAGCGTAATTTTGAGGTTTCGATATTGAGCTTTTCGATTTTTTCAAGCATTTGGTACCCTCCACAAGTTCTCGTCTGTTAATTATCCTGTGCTTATTGCCATATTCGCTGTTAATTTTGAATCACACTCTGCCCGTGCCGCAGCTATATGTATAGCATTGGCACAGTTTCAGGCTGTTAATCAGCCCTTGCAGACTATGAATTAAAAATAACTGCACTAAATATCTGTATGCTTCTATGCTATTATTTAGAATACAGCTCGATAATTAAGTGTTCAGCGATATCGTAGTCAAGCTCCTCACGCTGGAACGCACGGAGAACCTTTGCGGTGCCTGCTTCCTTATTAACTTCGAGCCAGAGGGGAGTGATTCTGCCGCCAGCAACTTCAGCGATCTGCTCGAACTTCTTGCTCTTCTTGCTGTTCTCGTGCAGGGAGATAACGTCGCCTACCTTAACTCTGTAGGAAGGGATATCAACTCTCTTGCCGTTCACACAGAAATGACCGTGAGAAACGAGCTGACGAGCTTCGCGTCTTGTGCAAGCCATGCCCATTCTGAAAACAACGTTGTCGAGTCTGGACTCGAGGAGCTTCAGAAGGTTCTCACCGGCGATGCCCTCTTCCTTGGTAGCCAGCTCATAGTAGTGGTAGAACTGCTTCTCGAGAACGCCGTAGATGAACTTGAGCTTCTGCTTCTCCTTCAGCTGGGAAGCATACTCAGACTCTTTCTTTCTCTTGTTGCCGTTGGGGTTTCTGTTGGACTTCTTGTCATAGCCCAGAACTGCGGGGCTGAGATCCAGTGCTCTGCATCTCTTTAAAATCGGATCACGATTAACTGCCATTGTAAAATTCCTCCGTTATTCAATA
>ENA-UEPJ01003658-UEPJ01003658.1-human-gut-metagenome-genome-assembly--contig:-NODE-3658-length-13343-cov-3.678728_pt1 | contig 13343 bp, 10 predicted proteins | sample MGYA00242890_ERZ507896 | MGnify/ENA primary metagenome ERZ507896 (study PRJEB26167, sample SAMN06115508) | human gut metagenome | host: Homo sapiens | place: China:Qinghai | collected 2015-08-20... | reverse complement strand
GCGGCGGCTCTGCGCTTTTTGAATGTCCTGCCGGCAAGCTGACCCTTGCGGATTTTCTGGACATCACCGACCAGCTTTTGAAATGCGGCGCAGATATCGTGGAAATCAACACCATCCGCAAGCATCTTTCTGCCGTAAAGGGCGGCAAATTTGCAAAGCTTTGCGCCCCTGCACAGGTGTACTGCATTGCTCTGAGCGATATTCTGGGCGACCGCCCCGATTCCATTGCCTCCGGCCCTGCCTGCGCGGATGCGTCCACGGTGGCAGAAGCATTTGCCATCTCGGAAAAATACAATCTCAAGCTGACAGAGGAAATGCGAAAGCAGCTTGCCATGGAAACGCCGAAAACACTTGCCAACGTCACTATGGAAATCACAGGCAGCGTGACACAGCTTTGCGCCGATGCGGCAAGGGCGGCAGAGCAGCTTGGCTATACCCCTCTGGTTCTGACGAATATGCTTGACTGCGAGGCAAGGGAGGCCGGCAGATTTCTTGCATCCATCGCAAAAACAATCCGGAAGGACGGTCTGCCCCTGCGCCCGCCCTGCGCCATTCTCTGCGGCGGCGAAACCGTTGTGCATATCACCGGGAAGGGTAAGGGCGGCAGAAATCAGGAGCTTGCCCTTGCGGCGGCGGAGCGCATTGCCGGCATGGAAGGCATTGTGATTGCGGCGGCAGGCTCTGACGGTACGGATGGGCCGACCGATGCCGCAGGCGGTATTGTGGACGGAAAAACCTGCGGTATCCTTGCGGAAAAGGGCATTTCCATTCCTGCGGTTCTTGCGGAGAATGATTCCAATGCCGCATTGGCGGCGGCAGATGCCCTGCTCATCACAGGGGCAACCGGCACAAACGTAAATGATATTTATCTTCTTCTATGCCAAGAATGACTCAGCCGAAATTGGAATTTCAGCCTATTGAGACATAAAGCCTTCGTGGGGTACGACCCTGCGGAGGCTTTTGTTTTTTATTCGACACAACAGCTGCTTCTAAAAAATACAAAACAATACAACTTTTCTTTCATCTGTCTTGTCACTTGTAAATAATTGTGCTATACTAAATTCCACTGCAAAAAAATTTATTTACAATACTTATTTACAAAATACAGTAGAATCGAGGAAAAGCATGAATATCAAAGATGAAATCAAAGCCTTAAAGGAACAGAAAAATGCAGTCATTCTGGCGCATTATTATGTAGCGGATGAAATTCAGGAAATCGCTGATTATGTCGGAGATTCCTTCGCGTTGAGCAAAACGGCGGCAACCCTGCCCAACCCTATCATCGTTTACTGCGGTGTCTCCTTCATGGGGGAAAGCGGCTGTCTGTTAAGCCCCGAAAAGAAGGTGCTGATGCCGGATGCAAGCGCGGACTGCCCCATGGCGCACATGGTAACAAAGGCAGAGGTTGACGCAGCAAGAGAAGCCTACGAGGATTTGGCGGTTGTCTGCTATATCAATTCAACAGCGGAAATCAAATCCTGGTCCGACGTAAGCGTGACTTCCGCCAACGCGGTACAGATTGTCCGCAACCTGCCCAATCAGAATATCCTCTTTATTCCCGATCAGAACCTCGGTCGCTTCATTGCAGAGCAGGTGCCTGAAAAAAATATCATTCTCGTCAATGGCTACTGTCCCATCCATCAGAATATCTCTCCTGCCGAGGTACAGGAGCTGAAGGACGCACACCCCAATGCGGAGGTTCTGGTGCATCCCGAATGTCCCGAAGCTGTGACAAGGCTGGCAGATTACATCGGCTCCACCACAGGCATCATCAAGCATGCGACCGAAAGCGAAAAGCAGGAATTTATCATCGGGACGGAAATCGGCGTGCTGTATGAGCTGAAAAAACGCAACCCCGACAAGACCTTCTATTTCCCGAAAACAGCACCCACCTGCAGGGACATGAAGCTGATTACATTGGAAAAGGTGCTGCATGTTTTGCAGACAGAGGAAAATCAGGCATCCGTAGACCGAGCACAGGCAGAAGCCGCAGGCAACACCCTGACACGCATGCTGGAGCTGAGCAAATAAGGAGGAGCATAAAATGGAAAAAGAGCTTACCTATAACACCGTCATCGTCGGCGCAGGGGTCAGCGGCTTATATGCCGCACTCAAGCTGCCCAAAGAGCAGAACATTCTTCTCATCTGCAAGGAGGATTTGCCCAGCTGCGATTCCATGCTTGCACAGGGCGGCATCTGCGTCCAGAGGGATGAAACCGACTACGATTCCTTCTTCGAGGACACCCTCAAGGCAGGGCATTACGAAAATCGCAAGGAAAGCGTGGATATCATGATTCGCAACAGTAGGGCCGTGATCAATGACCTGCTTGCCCTCGGCGTAAGATTTGACAAGGAAGCGGACGGTAGTTTAAAATATACTAGAGAAGGTGCGCACGCAAAGCCCCGTATCTGCTTCCATAAGGACATCACAGGGAAGGAAATCACAGAAACGCTGCTCAGGAATGTGCAGGCACTGCCCAATGTCACCATTATGGACTATACCGTGATGGAAGACCTTCTGGTGGAGGGAAACACCTGCCATGGCATCGTTGCAAAGGCTGAAAACGGCGATATCCTGCGGATTCATGCGGAAAACACAATTCTGGCAACGGGCGGCATCGGCGGTCTGTATGAACATTCCACAAACTTCCCTTCCCTGACGGGGGATGCACTCCGTCTGGCGGAAAAATACGGCGTGGAGCTGGAAAATATGGACTATGTGCAGATTCACCCCACCAGCCTTTACAGCGAAAAGCCCGGCAGACATTTTCTGATTTCCGAATCCGCCCGCGGCGAGGGTGCAATTCTGCTCAACAGCAAGGGCGAACGCTTTGTCAATGAGCTTCTGCCCAGAGACAAGGTTTCTGCCGCCATCCATGCGGAAATGGAAAAGGAAGGTACAAAGCATGTATGGCTTTCCTTTGCTCCCGTTCCTCCGGAGGATATTGAAAATCATTTCCCGAATATCTATAAAACCTGTCTGGAGGCAGGCTATGATATCAAAAAAGAGCCTGCGCCCGTTGTGCCGGCACAGCATTACTTTATGGGCGGCATCCATGTAGACCGTCATTCCAAAACAACCATGGAGCATCTCTACGCTGTCGGCGAAACCAGCTGCAACGGCGTACACGGCAAAAACAGACTGGCAAGCAACAGCCTTCTGGAAAGCCTTGTTTTCGCAGAAAAAGCAGCACAGCACATTGCAGGAAAGGAAGGATTAGAATGAACCCAATTACCATGCAAATTGTAGCAGATAAATATATCCGCATGGCTCTGGAGGAGGACATCAACAGCGAGGATGTTTCCACCAACGCAGTCATGCCGCGGTATCAGCTTGGCACAGTCGATTTAATCTGCAAGCAGGACGGCATCATTGCCGGTCTGGATGTGTTCGCAAGGGCGTTTCAGCTTCTGGATGAAAAAACAGAAATTGCCTTTCATGCCGCCGATGGGGATGCTGTGAAAAAGGGGCAGCTTCTGGCAACCGTGACGGGGGATATCCGTGTTCTGCTTTCCGCAGAACGCACCGCCCTCAATTATTTGCAGCGCATGAGTGGCATCGCAACCTATACGAATGCCATTGCAAAGCTGCTTGCGGGTACAAAAACAACCCTTTTGGATACAAGAAAAACCACTCCCTGTATGAGAGTGTTTGAAAAATATGCCGTAACCGTCGGCGGTGGCTCGAATCACCGCTATAATCTTTCCGACGGCGTAATGCTGAAGGATAACCATATCGGCGCGGCAGGCGGCGTAAAGGAGGCCATTGCCGCAGCAAAGGCGTATGCTCCCTTCGTCCGCAAAATCGAGGTCGAAACAGAAACTCTGGATATGGTAAGAGAAGCAGTCGAAGCCGGCGCAGATATCATCATGCTGGATAACATGAGCCCTGCGGAAATGGCGGAGGCCATCCGCATCATTGACGGCAGAGCACAAACCGAATGCTCCGGCAATATGACAATCGAAAATATCAAAACCATCACAGCGCTTGGGGTAGATTATGTATCCAGCGGTGCGCTGACCCATTCCGCACCTATTCTGGATATCAGCCTGAAAAATCTCCATGCGGTAGAATAAGCAGGAGTGATTGAAAAAATGACTGGCACAGAAAGACGAAAGAAATTATTAAATCTGATGAGGGAATCAAAAACACCTCTCTCCGGCGGTGCGCTCGGCTCTGCCACAGGGGTCAGCCGTCAGGTGATTGTGCAGGATATTGCTTTGCTTCGCACAGAGGGTCATTCCATTCTGGCAACGGCAAGGGGCTATCTTCTGGAAGAGCCTGCGGATACCATGCGGCTGTTCAAGGTCTTCCATGATGCCGCGGCAACAGAGGAGGAACTGACGACCATTGTGGATTTAGGCGGCTGTGTCGTGGATGTCATGGTAAACCACAGAGTCTATGGGAAGGTTTCCGCTCCCCTGCAAATCAAAAACCGCAGAGATGTACAGGCGTTTCTGAAAAATCTGGAAAGCGGCAAATCCACTCCCCTTTTAAATGTCACCTCAGGGTATCATTTTCACCATGTTTCCGCCGAAAGCGAGGAAATTCTGGATGAGATTGAGGATGCCCTGCGGCGCAAGCATTTCCTGACAGAGGTTTTTCCCTATGAGCAGGAGGAAATCCGAAAATAAGACGATTTTTGCCAAATTCTATAAAAAACAGGCTTTCCGATACGAAATTCCTTGAATTATGCAGAAAATAATGATAAAATATTTTGGTGAAATTTTAAGGAGGAGGGTTCCTAATGTCAGGACATTCTAAGTTTGCAAATATCAAACATAAAAAAGAAAAAAACGATGCAAAAAAAGGTAAAATCTTTACCATGCTGGGCAGAGAAATTCAGGTTGCGGTAAAGGCCGGCGGCCCCGACCCTGCCGTAAACGGTAAGCTGCGTGATGTTATCGCAAAATGCAAAGCCAACAACATGCCAAACGATACCATCGACAGAAGTATCAAAAAGGCTGCCGGCGGCGGTGAAGACGTAGAATACGAAAACGTAACCTACGAAGGCTATGGTCCCAACGGCGTAGCTGTTATTGTAGAAGTGCTGACAGATAACAGAAACCGTGCAGCAGCCAATGTTAGAAACGCCTTCACAAAGGGCGGCGGCAACATGGGCAACAGCGGCTGTGTATCCTTCATGTTCGATGAAAAGGGTCTGATTGTGATTGATAAAGAAGAAATCGATATGGACGAGGAAGAGCTGATGATGGCTGCTCTGGATGCAGGCGCAGAGGACTTCGCCGCAGAGGAGGACAGCTACGAAATCACAACCGCACCCGATGATTTCTCCGCAGTGCGCGAAACACTGGAGGCAGCAGGCATCCCTATGGCAAGCGCCGAGGTAACCATGATTCCCCAGACCTATACAGAGCTGACAGACGAAGAGGATATCAAGAAGATGAATAAGCTTCTGGAAATGCTCGACGATGACGATGATGTACAGAACACCTACCATAACTGGGATGAATAATTTTTTCTGATAAAAACCAAACCTCTTTCCCTTAGCATTTTCATACGCTTTGAGGAAAGAGGTTTTTTTATTCCCTTATTTCTTTTTATTCCTGCCATGCAATGCTGCTGCCGGCACTGCCCTTTTTCACGATAATCTTCTTATCAATGCTTTCCTTCAGTTCGGAAACATGGGAAATAATCCCCACCAGACGATTCCCATAGGAAAGCCTTTGCAGCACCTGCACCGCCTGCTCCCTTGACTGCTCATCCAGAGAGCCGAAGCCCTCATCAATGAACATTGCATCCACGCGGACACCGCCTGCGTGCGCCTGAATCACATCGGAAAGCCCCAATGCCAAGGAAAGCGAAGCCTTAAACGCTTCCCCGCCCGAAAGCGAACGCACCGAGCGGCTTTTGCCCGTATAATGGTCAAGCACCTCCAGCTCCAAGCCTGCCTGCGAGCGCTTATTCATCGCCTTCTCTGCGTGCAGCAAAAGATATCTGCCCTCTGTCATATCCTGCAAACGCAGATTTGCCGCCTGCAAAATCCTTCGGAAATAAACCCCCTGTACAAATTGCTCAAAGGCGATTTTCTCCTTACCGGGCAGTTCCCCGTTGGCAGTGCGAGAAAGCTCCCGAATCGGGAGATACGCCGCCGCAGCGTGCATCCTCTCCTGCCATTCCTTTCTTGCATTTTGCAGGAGATTTGCCAGAACAGCAGCCTGTTTTCTTGTTTCATCTGCCATCTGCTTTTTCGCCGCGCGTTCCATCAAAAGCGTTTTTCTCTCCTCCTCCAAAGCGGAAACATCCTTCCGCTCCTTTTTCGCACAGCTCTCCGCAAGCATTTCTGCCAGCTGCTTCTGCTTTTCCAAAGCTGCGAAAAACTGCCTGTTTTCTTCCTCCGCACATTCCAATGCCGTGCGCTCTGTGAGATATGCTTCATATTCTGTCTGATTTGCAAAGCTCTTTTCCCGCAAAACGGCAAAAAATTCTGTTTCCGCCTCCTGCTCCGTCTTTGCGGCGGCTTGGCTCTCCTGCTCCGCCTGCTTCCGCAGGGCAAGGAAACGCTCCTTTTTCTCTCTTGTCTGCTGCAAAGTCTCCTGTAGGTCGGATTCCTTTTCCTCCGCAAGGGAAATTTCCTTCTGCAAGGCAGCGCATTTCTCTGTCAGCACTGCGGCAGTCAGATTTCCAAGCTGTGCCTGTAACAGGCTATATTCGCCCTGCTTCTGCCGCAAAGCGGTGTTCGTTTCCTCCGTCCTTTTCTGCAATGCTGCCAAGGCGGCTTGGCTTTTCGCAATGCGTTCCTGCAAGCCTTCCTTTTCGGGGCGCAGGGCTTCTGTTTCGTCTATCTTCCTTTGCTTCTCTGCCAGAAGTGCCATTTCCTGCTTTAATGCAGCTTCTGCCGTTTCCTTTTCCGCATGAAGCCCCTCCGCAGCCGTCCCCAGCCTTTCACAGTCTATGCGGAAAGCTTCCTGCGCCAAGCGCAGTTTTTCCCCTGCAACCTTCGCTTGTTCAGATTCTCTTCGCAGAGCCGCGCTTGCCGTTTCCTCCTGTGCCTTTTTCTCCTGCCATTCCGCCTGCGTAATGGCATTTTCCGTCAGCGCCGCCTTATGGGGATGGTGCGTTGCGCCGCAGACAGGGCAAGCCGTCCCCTCCGTGAGGTTCTCCGCCAGAAAGCCTGCCTGTTCGCGCAGATAAAGCGTTTCCGCCTGTGTTGCCTCTGCCTTCGCCGCCTGCCATGCCCCCTCCGCCGCGAGGTATTTTTTCTGCATGGTCTGCAGATCCTTTTCCTTTTTGGCGATATCCGTTTTCTGTTGCAGAAGTGTTTCAATGCTTTCGATGAATTCTCTTTTTCGGGCAATCGTCTGCTCCTGCGTTTTCTTCTCCAACAGCAGCTTTTCCTGCATAAAAAGCATCGCCTGCCATTCCTGCTGTGCCTTTTCCTGTGCCGTGAGCCGTTCCTGCAACGCCTGTATCTCAGCTTCCGCCGCGCTTTTCTCAGCAGCAAGCCGTTCTGTCTCCTGCTTTGTTTTTTCCCTCTGCCAAACCCTTTCTTCGTCCGCCTTCAGTCTGCGCAAAAGGCTTCGTTTTTCCTCAAGCCGTGGCTTTTCTGCATCCAGAAGCAGCTTTTCCGCCTGTAAGCCGGCAAGTATTTCCTCCGCCTGCCTCTCCTTTTCCGCGTTTTCGATAGCACTTCTCTGCCGGTTTACTCGCGTTTTTTCCGCCGTTTTCCAAGCCTGCTCCAAGGGGAAAACAAAATCAAGCGCATCTCGCTGCTTTCTCAGCCTTGCCGTTTCTGTCTGTTTTTCGGGCAGAAGTGCCGCCTGCGTTTCCAAAAGCCGCCGTGCCGCCGTCGCCTTCGCAAAAAGCTGCTCCGTTTCCGCGCCTTCGCTGATGGCATGCTCCAGTTCGCTAAGACGTTTTTGCTGTGTTGTCAGGGCTTCGTCTGTTTCCTGTAGACTCTGCTCCATTTCCTGCAAGCGTTTTTCCTGTACGGAAAGCAGCTCCTCTCCGTCGAAAAGCACCTCCTTTCCCAAGGCTTCCCCCGTCATTTCGCTGAAATGTCTCACCAGCTGCTTTTCGCTGTCCTCCAAAGCAATGCGTTTTTCACGCTCCGCATCCTTCAGCCGTTTCTGAAAGGCGGCATAGAGGTCGGTATGGAACACCCTACGGAAAATATTGCCGCGCCCCGTGCTGTCCGCATAAAGCAGCTTCAGAAATTCCCCCTGCGCAATCATGGAAATCTGCTTGAACTGCTTTGCATCCAAGCCCAAAATCGTTTCAATCTTGTTTTTCACAGGCGTAAAGCCGGTCGCAAGTGTTGCCCGCTCCGCGCCCGATTCCTGATACAACGCCGCATCCGCGCTCTCCGCCGTCATGCCCTCGCCGCGCAGCTTGGGTCGCTGATACGCAGGGTTACGCACCACGCGGTACTGTCTGCCCTGATGGGAAAACGTCAGCGACACAAAGCTTTTGGTCTGCGGCTTCGCAAAGTCGCTCCGCATGCTGTCCACGCCACGGTTCGAACCGCTCGCCTCACCGAACAGCGCAAAGCAGATGGCATCAAAGAGCGTGGTTTTCCCTGCACCTGTGTCGCCGCTGATGAGAAAAAGCCCCTGCTTTCCCAGCCGTTCAAAGGAAATCTCCGTTTGCTCCGCAAAGGGGCCAATGGCGGAAATCGTCAATTCTAATGGTTTCATGCCTTCTCCTCCGTTCCCTTCCAGATGCACTCCAATAGCTTTTTCTGCGTTTCATCCAGCTCCTTTTCGTTCTGCTTTTCAAAAAAGCGCGCAAACAATTCCTCCGGACGGGCAGTCTCTGTATCCAAAAGCACCTCATCGGAAAACGAAGCTGCCTGCTGTTCAAATTCCAGCGTCATTAAATTCGGATAAATGCGCCGCAGCTGTCCCACAGGGTCAAGCAGGGCTTCGCTGTTCGTCAGGATGCAGCGAATATAATCCTCCGAGCCGCCCGCTTCCCTTCCTGCCGCAAGGATTTCCTCCAACGGGCCCTTGATTTCAAAAAATTTTCGTTTTGTTTCCAGTGGGATAAAATCCAGAGAGGTCACGCCCTTCTCCTTGAGTTCGACCACCGTAATACCCTTTTTTCTGCGGATTTCCGAAAAGGAATATGGCATGGGAGAGCCGGCATAGCGCACCGTTTCCCTTCCCATTCTCTGCGGATTGTGCAGATGCCCCAATGCGACATAATCAAAATCAAAAAACAGCCCTGCGTCAATTTCATCCACGCCGCCCAAGGAAAGCGTTTCGGAATCACTGCGCTCCGCCGCCCCTCTCCATGTCACAAACTGATGCACCAGAATCACGTTTCGCTTAGAAAAATCAATCTCCTCTCGTTCCAACAAAAGCTTTGCCGCTGCCGCATAGGAAGAAACCTCCTCCTCGCGCAGCAGGGCGTTCACATGCGCCGGCTTGAAAAATGGCAGCAGCCAGATTTCCACCGTACCGTATTCATCCGTTTCCGTAACATGCGCCAGTCCCTCGCCGATGCTGCCGCTGATATGGATGCTTTCCCTGCCGAAAATTTCCTTGCCGAATTCCAGACGCTGTGCGGAATCATGGTTGCCTGCAATCAGATAGGTATGCAGTCCTCGTTTGGATACTTCCGTCAGAAAATCATCCAGCAGCCTCACCGCCTCTGTCGGCGGCACAGGCTTATCGTAAATATCACCGCTGATGAGCAGTGCCTGCGGCTGTTCCTCGTCTATGCTCCGCAGAATTTCCAAAAGCAGCTCCCTCTGCTCCTCCAGCATGGAAAATTCATATATCCGCTTGCCTAAATGCAAATCACTGATATGAAATAGCTTCATAGTTCCTCCCGAATCCTTCCTAATAAAAAACGGTATCACAGAAAACCCCTTTCGGAATCAGAGCCATGTCATACCGTGTTTCTTTTATTTAAAATGCCTTTGCGACCTCTGCCGCCTTCTCCTTTGCCTGCTCCATCAGCTCCGCAACAGGCCATGCGCCGATATCCAGCCCCTCCGCAGCAACGCAGTCAAATTTTGCAATGCCGAAAAAGACCGCCATCTGCTCCAAATAGCGCGCGCCCTGCTCCATGGGGGAATCCGTATAAATACCGCCCCTTGCCGTCAGGAAAACCATGTGGTCTGCCTTACAAAGCCCATGCAGCCCCGTTTCATCCGAATGAAAGGTAATACCGTCCACGCAGAGGTTTTCGATATACACCTTCAAAAGCGCAGGAAAGCTTAAATCCCAGAAGGGCGCAGCAATCACGATTTTATCCGCCGCCGCAAACTGGTGCGCATAGCGGAAACGAGGATGGTCGAATTTTCCCTCCGCCAGAAGGGCTTCTCTCTGCAAAAAGAAACCATCGGAAAAACAGGCGTTCCTGGCGGAACAGCGTAAAGCAAAGCGAAAGGAATCCGAAAAGGCAAAACGAAAAAAACGGCAAAGTCCCTGTTATGGGGCGTATTACCATCAACGGCACGATGGCGCAGTTCAGTTGTAAACTGAACATCCGTCCGGCGCTTTGGGATTCAAAAGCAAACAAAGCTGTCGGAAAAAGCGTGGAGGCGCAGCGCATCAACGAGACGTTGGAGAACATCAAAACCAACATCGGCAAGCAGTATCAGCGTATCAGCGACCGGGACAGCTATGTAACCGCCGAAAAGGTTAAAAATGCTTGGCTCGGCATGGGCGGCGAATGCAAACTGCTGATGCAGACTTTTGACGAGTATTTGCAGGAGTTCGGAAAACGTGTGGGCAAAGACCGGGCACAAAGCACCCTCGAAAACTACCAAAAAGCCTATAAACATCTCTCTGTGTTCCTTTTACAGGAATACCACCTGTCGGATATTCCGTTCAAAGAGTTGAAACGGGATTTTATGGATAAGTTTGTTGTCTTTATGTCCAATCATCTTGGTTTGCGGTCGGGTTCCATGCAAACCTCGATTAAGAAACTACATCTGATGACCTATACTGCGTTCCAAAACGGCTGGATTGCTGCCGATCCGTTTGCCGGATTTCGGTTTAAGGCTGAATACCGCGACCGTCGCTATTTGTCCGAAACAGAAATGCAGGCCGTGATGAACGTACAAGTACCGAACTACAAAACCGCGATAGTAAGGGATATCTTCATGTTCTGTTGCTTCACGGGTATGTCCCATATTGACGTAAAGGCACTTACCCACGCCGATATTCACACGGACGAAAGCGGCGAAATGTGGATTATCGACAACCGCACCAAGACGGGAACGCAGTTCCGTGTGAAACTGTTGCCCGTCGCGCGGCAGCTTGTTGCAAGGTACAGCCATCTGTCTTTGCCGGGGAATGCGGTTTTTCCGGTAAAAACCTGTAAGACAATGGATAACTCTATGCGTCATGTGGCCCGTCATGCGGGCTTGTCGTTCAATCCCACGATGCACGAGGCCCGGCACACGTTTGCCACGACCGTCACGCTGTCGCAAGGCGTGCCGTTGGAAACGGTCAGCAAAATGTTAGGACACAAGCACATTACCACAACGCAGATATACGCCAAAATCACGAACGACAAGATCGGGCGGGATATGGATGCGTTGGAGGCGAAAATAGGAGATAAATTCAAAGTCGTATAGTAACGAATTCCAAGCAATAAAAAAGCGGGGCTTCCGGGATTTTTGGCGATCCCCGAAGCCCCGCTTTTTTATTGAACGCCTACGGTTCGTTACACCGTATCGTGTGGTATTTACGAATCGTTCCGACAATGTTTCCGATCCGGCTCAGCGGGAAGCGTCCTCAGATTCCTGCACACCCTTTCCATCCCGGCGGCTTTATAGCTGTAAAACGCCGAGTCTTTGGACGGCCTCTTTTAGCAGCGGAAGCATTTCGGGCAAAGCATTGAAATGCAGAATAGGAAGCGGTATGAAAAAATAATTCCGCTTCTGCAGCTCCACGATATAATGCAGGGTTTCCTGAAACAGAAAGAAATCTTCGATGATCTTTTCGGAGGGTGTCCGGTACGAATCGTCTTTGAGCTTGGCGGCATAAATCTGGTCGTGATAACCATAGGCGCACGAATAAACGGCGAACGGCAGGGTGCTGTCCGGATCGGCCTTCCCGTCGGCCATGTCGGAGAGTAATTGCTGCGGATCGGGTGCGACCCATGCCAGCAGCAAATCGTCGGGAATGTAGCCATATCCGACGGTCGTAACATCGTGGTTCCTAAAAAATGCGACGCTTCGATCATAATAAGCGACAGCGATCGGCGAACCGTTAAAGAATTGATTTTTTGTTTTCATAATTTTTTATATAAAATGAGTGTTCTGGCGTTTATCTGATCTTCATAATCTCCGTGACCAGCCGGTCGTCTACGTTGTGGTTATACCTGCGTGCGGCCCGGTGTCCGCAGATATTCAGTATTTGCATTTCCCGGTTCCGGGCCTCGGAAACCGTACTGGCCGTGCCGCCGGATTCGCCGTTGAAGTAACAAACCAGCATCGAGGCGTGGTCGAGCATCGCCCGGTTGCGGTCGATATAGTCCCTGTTGGACGTATAGCGGTCGTACAGGCAAATGCTGTGATCCGCTTCTTCCATTATTTCGTGGTATAGTCTTTTGTCTGCATCGGGGTACTTCGCTTCCTGTCCCGGAAACGGCATGACGGCGATCAGCCGCACACCGGGGAAATCCGGCTTTACCGACAGCACGGCCCATGCCGCCCAGAGGTCGAAGCCCATCGCCATACCGCACAGGAATGTGTCGTACCCCTGAGCGTACAGCAGCCGCACGGCCCGTTCGGTGCGGGCGATCACGGTTTCCTGTACCCGGAGACGGTTCTCCCCGCGTGCCGACGCATATATTTTATAGGAACGGTGTCCGGTAAAAGCCACCGTCCGCACGGGATCAATAAAAGTTCCGAATGTTCGATCATCTTGTAGAGCCGCTTCCAATTTGCATTGGTCGTTCTTTTCACGGCTTCTCATTTTAAGATGCGATCGAAAGGTTGAAGATGCCGAATGACGGCGAACCGCTTAGCGATAATGTCTTGTATTTGCACAGGCATGGATGCAGAATTTAAATAGGGTGGAAAATATGCGCCCACGATACCGCCGTTGCAGAACAGATTTGTCTTGTGCAGAGATAAAAAAAGAAGGCGCGGTGTCAGCCCCATGTGGTCGGTCTTGCGAACCTTTTTCCGGAAACTGTCCTGCGCCCAAGCTTACCCAAACGTTTGGTCTGGGTATAGCTCGGGTTAGACAACAGTTAAAGCCGGAAAAATAATCCCACCGTAATACGATGGTCGCAAGATTACCACATGGCCTAAAGAGTTGTTTTTACCCTTATACTATGTCCATCGGCTATGCCGAATCGTCGTAGTTCCTTAAAGTTTGCATTGTAATTGCTTTTAGGTTTGTTCCCGGACGAC
>ENA-UEPJ01003631-UEPJ01003631.1-human-gut-metagenome-genome-assembly--contig:-NODE-3631-length-13413-cov-5.018296_pt1 | contig 13413 bp, 9 predicted proteins | sample MGYA00242890_ERZ507896 | MGnify/ENA primary metagenome ERZ507896 (study PRJEB26167, sample SAMN06115508) | human gut metagenome | host: Homo sapiens | place: China:Qinghai | collected 2015-08-20... | reverse complement strand
GGAAAATGTTAATGTACAATTCTCTCAAATAGGTACAACTCCATACTATTATGAAGAAATTAATACTGGATTTTATGAGTTTAAGGTTGCTTATCCTGTTCCGGTCTTTTTTGAATTCGTAAGTAAGAAAACAGGAGAGATAATTGATACTATTATCTTTTTCCCTAGCCGTTCTGTCCAGTAAGGGCTATATAATGAGACTTAATAATTAAATATATGTTTAATCTTAAAATTGTTGCTAATGGAAAAGCAAGAAAATTTCTGTAAACGACAGGCTCAAAAATTATGTCGATTATTTCCAGTTGCAATTTTATTGTTTTTGTTTTTATCTGTCCCTCTTAAGGGATATAGTAACGAAGCTTTCTCTTCAGAAGGCATGCAGCAAAATACAGTAAAAGTGACTGGTACAGTCAAGGATACTAACGGTGAGCCAATTATTGGTGCTAATGTGATGGTGGTAGGCACAGCCACTGGTGTCATTACCGATATTGATGGTAATTTCATGTTGGAGGTTCCTGTTGGGGGTAAATTACAATTTAGTTTTATTGGGTATAAGGAACAGGTAGTTCCTATTAAAAAAGGTATTAGTCTAAATATAGTATTGGAAGAAGACTCGCAAATGTTAGGCGAGGTAGAGGTTGTAGCTTATGGTGCTCAGAAAAAAGTATCAATAACAGGTGCTATTTCTTCAATGAAGGGGGATGATTTATTAAAAACGCCAGCCGGTTCAATTTCTAATATTCTTTCTGGTCAGGTGACGGGTATTTCTTCAGTACAATACTCTGGTGAACCAGGTGCTGATGCGGCAGATATTTATGTTCGTGGTGTAGCTACGTGGCAAGATGCCTCTCCGCTGATTCAAGTAGATGGTGTAGAGCGTGATATGTCGCAAATAGACCCGAACGAAATAGAAAGTATTACTGTTTTGAAAGACGCTTCTGCCACAGCCGTGTTCGGTGTACGTGGTGCAAATGGTGTTATTTTGATTACTACTAAACGTGGTGCCGAAGGTAAAGCTAAAATATCATTTACAACTTCCGCTGGTGTCAATGTCCGTACGAAAGAATTGGATTTTGCGAATTCCTATCAATATGCGGACTATTATAATATGATGAAGATTAATGATGGAGAACAGCCGACTTTCACAGATGAGCAATTGGTTGCTTTCAGAGATCATACTGATCCGATTATGTATCCAGATATAAATTGGATTGATTATTGTATGAACAAAGCTTCATTTCAGTCACAGCATAATGTGAATATTTCCGGTGGAACAAATAATATGCGCTATTTTGTTTCTACAGGTTTGTTTACACAAGGTGGTATGTTCAAGAAACTGGGTGCGGATAACAATGCGAATTTTGATTATAAGCGCTATAATTATCGCGCCAATCTTGATTTTGACGTAACGAAATCTACTACATTGTCTGTCAATATTGGGGGACGTGTAGATACAAAGCGTACGCCGGAGTCTGGTGAAGACCAAAATCAGCTGTTTCGTAAACTTTACTGGGCAGTTCCTTTTGCTGGGGCAGGTATTGTAGATGGTAAACGTATTGTCACTAATCAAGAGTATATTTCTTTGAATATGGTGGATGGCTTGGAATCATATTATGGTAAGGGTTTTCGTAATACGACGACTAACACTTTGAATCTGGATATGATCCTTGATCAGAAATTGGATTTTGTAACTAAAGGACTTTCCCTTAAATTAAAAGGATCTTATAATTCTAGTTATGGGACAACTAAAGTTGCAAGCTCATCCAAAGCAAAATATACTCCGGTAATTACGGAAAATGGCATTGCGTATCGTAAAGAAGGCTCTGATACTCAAACCAGCTATAGTGAAGGCGGATACAGTAAGGCACGCGACTGGTATATGGAATTGGCTCTGAACTATAGCCGTAAGTTTGGTGATCATAATGTAAGTGGATTATTACTTTATAATCAATCTAAAAGATATTATCCGGGCGGTACTTATGATTATATACCTTCTGGTTATGTGGGGCTTGTAGGGCGTATTACTTATGACTGGAAATCTCGTTATATGGCAGAATTTAATGCCGGCTATAATGGTTCGGAGAACTTTGCCCCGGAGAATCGTTACGGTTTCTTTCCTGCCGGTTCTATTGGTTGGGTATTAAGTGAGGAGCAATTTTTTGCACCTTTAAAGAAAGTCGTTGGCTATTTTAAAGTTCGTGCCGCAGTCGGTATGGTTGGTAATGACAGGATGGGTAGCAATCGTTTTTTGTATTTGCCGGGTAAATATTCTTATGGAAGTGGTGATGGATATTATTTTGGAACGAACGTAAATAATAAGAAGCCAGGTGCATGGGAGGCCAGTCAGAGTAATCCTGATGCAAAATGGGAGACCGCTGTAAAACAAAACTATGGTATTGATTTTAATATCTTAAATGAGCGTTTGAGCGTTTCTGCTGATTATTTTATCGAAAAACGTCGTGATATTCTTGTTTCACCTGATTACTTACCGGGCATTTTGGGTATGACACTGCCTGTTGTTAATGTAGGAAAGACTGAAAACAGAGGTTTTGAAATACAGGCAAAATGGAACGATAAACTGAATGATGATTTCCGCTATTGGGCTAATTTCAATTTGTCATTTGCTCGCAATAAGATCATTTTCAAAAATGAAGTGGCGCAGAATGAGGAATGGATGTATGAAACCGGACGTCGTATAGGTTCGCGTTCTATGTATAAGTTTTGGGGTTTTTACGATGAAACGGCTGATAAACGTTATCAAACAGAATATGGAAGACCTATTGCTGATCACGGAATGACATTAGCACCTGGTGATGCTGTCTTCGTAGATTTGAATGGTGATGGGGTTTTGAATGGTGATGATGCAACCCGAGATATCGGCTTCACTGATATTCCAGAATATACTGCCGGATTGAATTTAGGATTTTCTTGGAAGAATTTTGATTTCTCTATGCAATGGACAGGGGCTTGGAATGTGGATCGTATGTTAAGTGAATTCAGACGCCCGCTGGGTGATACAAACAGTAAAGCTTTGTTGCTTTATCAATATGAAACAACGTGGCGTTCTTCGGAGGATACATTTACGGCTAAATTCCCACGTGCTTCAAACTCACATGCGTCCAATAACTATAGAGGAACCGACCTTTACTTGATTAATGCAAGTTATCTCCGTCTGAAGAATGTGGAAATCGGATATAATTTTGATTTTCCATTTATGAAAAAAATGAAATTGGATAACTGTCGCTTATATATTAATGGGTATAACTTGTTGACAATTACAGGGTTTGATTGGGGGGATCCGGAATCTCGTCAGAGCGACCGTCCTAATTATCCGTTGACTCGTGTATTTAATATCGGTTTGAAAGTAGGTTTCTAAATCCAATAACTTTTAATAGAGATTTAAGATATGAAATATTTAACTAAATGGTTTATAATGGCATTTGTAGGAGTATCTATACTCTTTGCATCATGCGTAGATCAAATAAAGTTTGGTGATAGTTTTCTTGAGAAACCACCTACGACAAGTGATTTGAATCAAGACTCAATCTTTGGAAAAGCTGATTATGCTCGTGCTTTTCTTTGGAATACTTATAGCAAAATGTATTTCGGTTTACCTTATAATTGGGGCGATGTGACCTCTAAAATGAATACCGGGGTATTTGAAGCATTATCAGATTGTTATCAAAGCCATAATGGATGGGATGGAGTGAATCGACATTATTATCCTGGTTCATATACTGCTGCCAATGAAACAGGTAGTGATACTCGTTTTGGATATTTAAAACAGGATTGCTGGCCTGCAATCCGCTCTTCATGGATGTTTATAGAGAATGTAGACCGCGTTCCCGATATGGAAACAGACGAGAAAGAGCGGTTGAAGGCTGAGGCTAAATGCATTATTGCTTCCCGTTATTTTGACTTGTTCCGTCATTTTGGTGGACTCCCTATTATAAGAGGTACTTATGGGGTGGAAGCTGAATATGAAATACCAAGAGGTACTGTTGATGAGACGGTTAAGTTTATGGTAGGACTGTTGGATGAAGCTTCTTCTGCAATGCCCTGGAGCTTAGGTACTGAGGAGGATAATTGGCAGGGGCGTTTTACAAAAGCGGCTGCGATGGGATTGAAATGTAAAATATTACTGTTTGCTGCAAGTCCTCTGTTCAATGATAATGAACCCTACTGTACAGAGCCTCCTCAAGAAGCAGTAACTAATTTACAAGTCTGGTATGGTGGCTATAATGCTGATTTGTGGCAACAGTGTTGGCAAGCTTGCTATAATTTCTTTGAAGAAAATGCGAAACAGGGAAATGCCTATTCTTTGATACAGGCTAAAGGGACATCGGGTACTGATTATCGCGAGGCCTTTAATAAAGCCTATTTCATTCGTGAAAACAACACTGAATTATTGATTTCGACCAGAGTAACAGGTAAATATGGTGGTGAGTGGTGGCACTATTGGGGAACTAATAATGACTCAGAAGAAGGTTGGCCTAACAATCGTGGATATACTCCGACTTTAGAGTTTATGGAAATGTTCCCGATGAGTGACGGTAAAGCTTTTGATCCAGAGGTTATGCTTGCAGATGGAGCTGATCCTTTCTTTGAGAATAATGATCGGAATAAACCTGTACGTGATCCTCGTTTGTACGAGACTATGTTGGTGAATGGTGCTTCTTATGATAGCCGCGGTGCTGAATTGTGGTTAGGCGGACGCGATAATCTGACTGATACAGAAAAGGAAACTAATAAAACTGCAACAGGTTTCCGTCTCTATAAATTCTGGAAAGAAGGAAAAGGAAGTTTTAATGGTACTTATTTAGAGTGGCCTTATTTACGTTTATCTGAGTTATATTTGATCTATGCTGAGGCTATCTTGAAAGCTAAGAATGACTTGGTGGGAGCAATCGCGCAGGTGGATATTGTACGTGGACGTGTTGGCTTGGGAGGCTTGGCTGAGTGTAATCCTGACAAGCATTTAACTTCTAATTCGGATGCTTTGTTAGAGGAAATCTTGCGTGAACGTGCATGTGAATTAGGTTTTGAAGATGTGCGTCTTTTCGATATGATTCGTTATAAACGCGCTGACTTATTTCAGAAAAAACTTCATGGATTAAAAGTTTATCGTAATGATGGAAGTGGCAAAAAACCGTGGTCAGGTTCGGATGGTAACTCTGCCCAATACCCATGGCCTACAGAATTTACTTATGAGCCTTTTGTTCTTAGTGCACGTTCTTGGTGGACTAACTTTAGCCCTAAATGGTACTTGTCTGCATTCCCTGTTGCAGAAATCAATAAGGGGTATGGACTGACACAAAATCCGGGTTGGTAACAGAAATAAAGAACAACCGTTAAATTAGAAAAGAACAACATGAAAAAGTATAAAATAGTAATTTTAGCAATATTTGCTTGCGTTTCTCTGAAAGGCTGGGCGCAAGAGGAAGGAAATGTTGTCGGTAAAGTGATTGACAAATTAGGTAATCCGGTAGAAGGTGCATTGATTTCTGTTGAAAACAATTCGCTTGTACAGGTTACGACCGATCGCAAAGGTCAGTTTGTAATTACTGCTGATAAGGACAATCTTTTAAAGGTACGTACAGGAAAGGATGATGTGAAAATAGTACCTGTAGCAGATGGAAAGGAAATGACGATTGTTATGGATTTCTCTGCTGAAAAAGTAAATTATGGTTTTGGACTGAGCCAGACTAATGCTGAAAGCACAGGAGCTGTTTCTACGGTATATGCTGACCAAATAGATAATCGTTCCACTTTTAATGTGGGTAATGCCTTATATGGTAATGTAACCGGACTTTATACAATGCAAAAAACGGGCGATGTATGGGAACAGATATCATCTATGGCTATCCGTGGTTCGAAAACATTGAGCAATCAAGGCGTTTTGTTGGTTGTAGATGGATTGGAACGTGATAATGCTTATCAGGCATTAAATTATATTTCACCGGAAGAGGTGGAATCTGTAAGTATTTTGCGTGATGCGGCGGCTGTAGCTCTTTATGGTTTTCGTGGAGCAAATGGGGTTGTTAATATTGTTACTAAACGTGGTAAATACAAGACTCGTGAGATTAATTTCTCTTATGATCATGGGTTTAACTATCAGACCCGTATACCTGAAATGGCAGATGCTTTTACCTATGCCAATGCTATGAATGAGGCTTTGGCTAATGATGGTAAGTCTGCACGTTACTCACAGAATGAACTGAATGCCTTTAAGAGTGGGCAGTATCCATATCTGTATCCTAATGTAAATTGGGCAGATGAGGTGTTCCGTGATCAGGGAACTACTGATATCGCTACTTTGACTTTCCGTGGTGGTTCTACTAAGATGCGTTATTTTACGATGCTGAATCTGCAGAATAATCGTGGTTTTATCAAGAATGCAGATTCTAATGATGGATATTCTACTCAGGCTAAATATTCCAGAGCAAACTTTCGTTCAAATTTGGATATTGATTTGGCACCTAAAACTCGTTTGCAGGCGAATATTTCCGGTGTATTGAATGAGTTCAGCAGACCGAGTTCTGCTGGTGATAATTTGATTGGTAAACTTTATACAGTTCCTTCCGCTGCATTTCCTGTTAAATCAGAACAAGGTCTGTGGGGTGGTAATAACACTTGGAGCGGAGATTATAATCCTGTTTATCTGGCACAGGGACATGGATATACGAAGGGACATACCCGTGCGTTATATGCAGATATGAAATTAAGTCAGGATTTATCTGCTGTGACAAAGGGATTGGGAGCTTCAATGCGTATCGGTTATGATAATTTAGCTTCTTACTGGGAGGATTATCGCAGAGGAGAAAAATGGGGAATGCAGACTGTATCACGTTGGGAAGATGGCGTACCTGTAGATTTAGTTGATGTTACGGGAGGTGCGGTTAGCAATGCTTCCGGTTCTTCTAAACTGGACTGGCAATATCGTTCTTTCAATTTCCAGATGAATGTGGATTGGAAACGTCGTTTTGACAAGCATGATCTTTATAGTATGTTGTTATACACGTATAAATTTGATGATAGAAATGGGACCAATGTGACATTGTATACGCAAAGTGCCGGTTGGTATACTCATTATGGATATAATAATCGATATTTTGCAGATTTTACATTGATGTTCTCTGCCTCTAATAATCTGGATCCTAATAGCCGTTGGTTACCGGCTCCTACAGTTGGATTGTCATGGATTATTTCCAATGAAGATTTTATGAAAAATCAGAGTGTGATAGATTTCATGAAATTACGTGCTTCGTTTGGTATTATTAATACAGATAACACTCCATATCAAGGTTATTGGTATGATAAAATGAGTAGCAGTGCAGGTGGATATCCTGTGAACAATAACTTTGGTGGTGACAGCGGGTGGAGTGAAGGTGCATTGCCTTCCTTGAATGGTACCCTGGAGAAGGCCTATAAATATAATGTCGGTTTGGATGTGTCGTTATTGAGAGGCTTGACATTTACTATTGATGGATTTTATGAAAGACGTTCAGATATTTGGGTAAGTGCAGGCGGCCAGAATTCTGCTGTGTTGGGTATCACAAGCCCTTATAAGAATGCCGGTATTGTTGATAGTTGGGGCACGGAATTAGGTGTAGATTATAGTAAGAAATTAGGTGATTTTAAATTACGTTTAGGAGGTACATTCTCATTCAACCGTAGTGAGATTATTGAAAATCTGGAAGAGCCCAAAGCCTATGATTATTTAAGTGCAAAAGGGAAACCTCTTGGACAGATTTGGGGATTACAAGCTATTGGACATTTTGTAGATCAGGCAGACATTGATAATAGTACACCTCAGCAATTTGGTCCGGTGAAACCGGGAGATATCAAATATAAAGATGTGAATAATGATGGTGTTATCAACTCTAATGATATGATACCTATGGGATATAGTACTGCTTGGCCCGAGATTTATTATGGTTTTAATGTCGGTTTAGAATGGAGAGGGATTGGTTTCAATGCTTATTTTCAAGGTGTAAGCAACTATACTGCTTTATTGAATTCCAGTATTTATCGTCCGTTGATAAACAATACATCCATATCACAATATGCGTATGACAACCGTTGGACACCAGAGAATCCTTCAGCTCGTTTTCCGCGTCTGACAACTGAGGCTGTAGAGAATAATACTCAAACCAGTTCTGTATGGTTGCAGGACCGTTCTTTTTTGAAGTTACGTAACTGTGAGGTATATTATAATTTACCGTCTTCTTGGCTGGATAAGATTAAAATGAGAACGGCAAAGATTTATGTGAGAGGTACTGATCTATTTAGTATTGATAAAGTTGATATTACAGATCCGGAAGCGATTGGAGATGTTTGGCCTGCTACCCGTTCTATACACATTGGTTTATCGTTAGGTATCTAAATAACAGAATTTATATAAAAAGAATTACAATATGAAATTAAAGAATATATGTTTCGGTATTGTTTGTACAGTAGCATTGGTCGGATGTACAGATAAGATGGACTATCACGAATATACCAACTACGGTAAGGAGTATGTATTTTCCGACTTCGGACGTACAGCTGCATTTGTGAATAACATTTATTCCTATTTGGATTATGATCTGCTGGGAACAACTTCATTGGCTTCTGCTTGCGATGAAGCAGAAATGGCATTAAACTATTCTAATGTACTTGATTATACAAATGGTAATTGGACTGCTCTCAATCCTAAATCTCAATGGAATTATTACACTCCGATTCGTGCAGCTAATTACTTCTTGGAGAATGGTTTGAATTTGGAATTCTCCGACTTGATACTTAATCAGGATTATGAGGCGCAGATGAAGCGCTATGGACGTTATCAATATGAAGTACGTTTGTTGCGTGCATACTACTATTTTTTATTAGTACGTGCCTATGGCGATGTTCCTTTTACAACGAAAGTACTGACAGAGGCGGAAGCCAACAGTTTGGAACGCACGCCGGCGTCACAGGTCTTTGACTTTATCATAAGTGAATGTGATGTAGTAGCACCCCAATTACCTGTTGATTATTCCAAACTGGATAATGATGCCGCAGGTGGTACTAACCCTGAAGCAGGGCGTGTGACGCGCGGTGCTGCATTAGCGCTGAAAGCGCGTGCATCACTGTATTGCGCTAGTAAATTATTCAATGACAGTGAAAATCGGGACTTATACAAAAGGGCTGCAACAGCCAGTTTGGATGTCATTAATTACTGTGGGGAGAATAATATAACTTTAGGTAAATATACGGATCTGTGGGGGGCTGATAATTGGAAGGCCTCAGAGATGATTTTTGTGCGTCGTGTTGGCGATACTGACGATCCGGAACGGACAAATTTTCCTATTGGCATGGAAAACGCTAAATCAGGCAATTGTCCTACTCAGACCTTGGTGGATGCCTATGAAATGAAAAATGGAGGTGAACCTAATCAGAAAGATCCCTATACTGGAAGAGATCCTCGTTTTGCTATGACAATTGCGGTGAATGGTGATAAATGGCCCAATACAAATCCCAATCCGTTAGAGATCTACACAGGTGGAAGAGACGCTGCTCCGGTGCCTTATGCAACGCCTACTGGTTATTATGTGAAGAAGTACGTGGATGGTGCTACAGATATTAGTGCTAGTACGAGTTCTGGTGGCAAACGTCACAGTTGGATAACTTTCCGCCTTGGAGAATTCTTATTGAATTATGCAGAAGCTACCTTTAAGTATTTTGGTTCTGCTGATATTAAGGATGCGGAATTGACAATGACTGCGCGTGAGGCTGTGAATAAGGTTCGTAAACGTACTGGGGTAGATATGCCTGATTTTCCCGAAGGTATGAGCTCCAGTGATTTCTGGAGTCGATATAAAAATGAGCGTATGGTAGAATTAGCTTTTGAAGGTCATCGCTTTTGGGATGTACGCCGTTGGAAAGAAGGTGGTTTTACTAGTATCGGCAGAATGCTAATCACTAAGAATTCTGATGATTCATTTACCTATACTCGCAGTATCAAGGCATTGGTTTGGGATGATAAAATGTATTTCTATCCGATACCGGATAGTGAAATTCGGAAAAATCCGAATTTAAAACAGAATCCAGGCTAGGATAAATAAGGTATGTAAATTTCAAAAATAGAAGATTATGAAACTAAAATATATATGGATTACAACAGGTTTATTAGCTTGTATTACAGGTTGTGATGATAAACTAGAAACATACGAAACATCAGGGGGAGCAAATGCTCCCACTGCTATTGCAAGTTCATCTGTTGATTCTGAAGCATTACCAGGGCAGATAAAGTTGGTATGGGACGCTCCTGCAGAAAATGCTTATGAATATTTACAGGTAAAATATAGAGACCCATGGACACAAGAAGAGATTTGTGAGATTGCTTCTAAATATACTACAGAGCTGACAAAGAAAGGATACATATTATGGAAGGAAGATTAATAGCATTTGTTATTTGGGTAATAATCGGCGTATTATTTATTGTAATGGGCATTTATGATTTTAATTCCAAGAAAGCAAAACCTTTCGGTTTTTGGGCAAATGCTGAGGTAGCGCCCATAGAAGATGTGAAAGGCTATAATCGTGCTTTGGGCATATTGTGGTGCGTGTATGGTGTTTTGTTTACGTTAATTGGATTGCCTTTATTAGATGGGCAGAATTCGGGTTTGATTATTATACCTATATTGGGTGCAATGCTTATTAGTATTGCGGCTATGGTAGCGTATGTAGTAGGTATTGAACCCAAATACCGCAAAAAGAAATAAATGGAAACTTCAAGTTTGCAAAACTGACCAAAAATACAAACAGTTCGTAAAATATGTATTTTACAAACTATTTGGGATATCCATTTTACTCCAGACATGATTCACTTGTTTAGAATCAATATCATAATGATGATTGTCCGCCAATGCGTGGATTTTACAGATGGCATATCCCCGATCCTGTATTTTTTGAGGAAAATCTGAAAGTAACGGTACAGCAAATAGGGGTTAGTCATAATGGATTGTTTGAGCGACAAGACGATCTTTCAAGTGTGGCATACTGGTATCAGGCAGAACCACATAACAGCTTCCCGGAACTTCCTGGAAAAGAAGAACGCTGGCCTAGATAGGAGCAGAACTTGAAGAAGTATGTATTAGGTGCTTTTATTGGATTTTTGTTGCTGATGTCCGGATGCAGGGATCGACAGGATGGAGTCCATACAGAGGATACGGATTTGCAGAAAGAAAAATTAACCATCATGCACGTAGATGCAGAATCTCCCGGATTCAGAAAATTTATAGAAAATGCAGAAAAAGAACTGAATCTTGAGATAGAGACGATAGCCTGCCCTGCAGATGCAGATGTGCGGCAGGCTAAAATCTCCACGATTCTGGAAGCCGGAGATTCTTCAATCGATATCTTCTCTGTCAATGATGAGATGATCAGTGAATTTAAATACAAAGATTATCTGAAACCATTGAACGATACGGTGATGACGAAAGAACTGTTATCCAGTTATCCGGAAAGTTATATGCAGAATGTACCGATGAAAGATGGTAAAGTTTATTCTGTCCCCTACCTTATGGATATTATGGTATTCTGGGTAAACCGGGAAGTCACAGGAGACCGGGAGATCCGGACGCAGGAAGATTTTGCTGCCTTTTTGAAAGAAAACCTGGGCAACGATGTCTACGGATATGGAGGAGCATGGGATCAGTCTTATGTGTACAATGAACTTTCGGAATTTGTAAATCTCTTCGGAGGAGACTATTACGACTGGGAGAATAAAAACACGAGAGAAGCACTCAGCTTTCTTCACGATCTGACAGCAAACGGAGAAGTTCCGATTTCACAGATCACAGACCGGTATGAACAAATTGAACAGAAATTTTTGGATGGAAAATACGGCAGTATTTTTATGTATAGCGGAGCCATAAACACTTTTGAATGTGCCGGAGCTTGCAGAATGGAAAAAATCCAGGTGGCACCATTACCGGGATTTCGAAAGAATGCTACCAACATCGCTACATGGCAGTATGTGTTAAACAAGGCATCTGAGCATGAGAAAGCGGCAATAAAATTCCTGAAATATGCCGCAAGCAGAGAAGGAAATATTGCTTATGCAGAATGCATGAAACGTCTTCCGGCCAGACTTGATGTGATTCGTGAAGAAAAATTGGATATCCCAGGATTTCAGGTCTTTCAGGATTATGTGAATCATGTTGAATTGAAGTCACGTCCGTTTTCTTCCAATCCAATGAAGGATATCTCTAAGACCGGCATATTATTTCAACAATATGTGATGGATCAAATATCTCAGGATGAATTTTGTGAGAAAATGGAAGAAATGCAAAAAAATCAGAGATAGTTAAAGAAACAGAGCAAATCGAAAAAAACGATTTGCTCTGTTTCTTTGTTTGTACAGCAGCGCCACGAGGCATATTTTGGTTATTAAAGTGTATTGTACGAACAGATTACGTTGTGTCTACCGTGTCCCCATCTTACGTACAACACACAAAACAGCGCCAATCACATTCATAAACAGAAAGGACTTTCCAAGATCGTCCACCATATGGAAGAACAATTTGGCTCTTTCCAGCGGAGACGGGCTGACAGGAAGGAGGGGATAGGCATTGGCAGATACTAATGCCAGAAGAATCAGAACAACGAAACCGAACAGTCCCCATCCTATATCTACCTGGCGGATTTTGCCGAGATCCGGCATCCGTTTTCTGCTGGCGATCCACAGTGCCTGCATACAACCAAAGCCCACACAGATCAGTACCCCCAATCAGATAGATTCCCTGGGCATAATTCTTTTCCTGGACTACGCCGGCGATGGAACCCAGGGTCACCCGGTTGGTCCAGAAGTTCTGTGCCATACGAAGGGTGGACAAAGCCATCAGGGCTACGCAGATCCACTGGATCACAAGATAAAACAGGGTGTCTCCCGGTTTTACGCTTCCAGTGGTAGAAGAAGTGGTTGCAGATAGGAGTCCGCCTCCTTTTTTCTTCTTTTGTCGCTTGGTTTTGGTTTTCTGCGTGCTAGTTTTATGAATTGTATGCTGGTTTGTGGCAGTATTTCTGGATCCGCCGGAACCGGAGTTTGGATTTTTTTTGTTCTCTTCCCGACGTCTGGCAGCGGGAGTCTCATTTTTACCGGAAGCAGGACTACCGGTACCGTTGCCATTATCGGCGACTGGTTTTGATAAGTTGCGGTTTACATAATCATCGAAGGACTGCCAGTCATCCACCAGACGATCGGTATCTGTATTTTTTGTGACTGAAGTATTGTCATTGGAAGCGGCCGGAAGCGGTGCGCCGCAGTAGCTGCAAAAACGACCGGTGACTTCAGCACCACAGGATGGACATATCAGTGTTACGATGAATACCTATACTCATGTTAAATTTCAGGATGCACAGGAAGATTTTCAAAAAGCAATTAAT
>ENA-UEPJ01003625-UEPJ01003625.1-human-gut-metagenome-genome-assembly--contig:-NODE-3625-length-13431-cov-6.015576_pt1 | contig 13431 bp, 9 predicted proteins | sample MGYA00242890_ERZ507896 | MGnify/ENA primary metagenome ERZ507896 (study PRJEB26167, sample SAMN06115508) | human gut metagenome | host: Homo sapiens | place: China:Qinghai | collected 2015-08-20... | reverse complement strand
AGTATATACATGAAGGTGCGTGAGACCCGTTTGCTTATTACCATTCATAACTTTGAATTTTGCCGAATTCCAGGAATTGGTAATAAATGAAACGTTCTCTAATATAACTAATTAGCTATATTTTCATCGCTAAACCTTTTACAAAGATAAGTATTTTTCTGAATTCTCCTGTAACTATCTTTAGATTTTCTTAAATAAAAAATACCGCGTCGGTTCCCGGAGTACGGGAATCGCGCGGTAAGGCGTATTTGATTGCTAATGTAGCCTTTAGCTTAGAAGAACTTGATTTCTTCCCCTTTGATGTCAGAAAGAAGGAGATTGGCTAAGCGGCTGGTTCCCAGGCGGAATAGTTGATTATCTAGCCATTCTTCACCCAATAATTCTTTTACAATTGTGTAGTAAATAATCGCATCATTAACGGTATTGATGCCACCTGCCGGTTTGAATCCAATCTTGATTCCGGTCTTCTGGTGGTATTCTTTGATGGCTTCACACATCACGTAAGCGGCTTCCGGAGTAGCGGCAGGCTGTTGCTTACCGGTGGAAGTCTTGATGAAATCTGCGCCCGAATACATGGATAGGATAGAGGCTTTCTTGATGTTGGAAGCGCTCTTTAGTGCACCTGTTTCGAGGATCACTTTGAGGTGGCGTTCCTTGCAAACTTCCTTTAATTCCTGTATTTCTTCACACATTCCTTCGTAGTCTCCGCTTAGGAATTTGCCGATGGAAATGACAATATCTATTTCATCTGCACCTTCTGCGATTGCTAATGCTGTTTCTGCCACTTTTACTTCAATGAATGTCTGCGAAGAGGGAAAACCTCCTGATACACAGGCTATATTGACTCCGTCTACCTCCAGCGTATTCTTAACGATGGCTGCAAAATTGGGGTATACACAGATTGCTGCAACATTTTTAAGATCAGGATATTCGTCGTCAAACTGATTGACTTTTTCGGTAAAGTGCATCACACTTTTGTCACTGTCTGTACTATTCAAAGTAGTCAGATCAATACAGTTGAACAGGAACTTCTTAACGTCTTCCGTGTTGTTTTCCGGCACTTTTTTCTCAATCAATTCAGCTACGCGAGCTTGAATATCTGCATCGCTCAGATTGGTATTATACTTTGCCAATGCGGCCTTGTACTTGTTGGGCTGTGAGTTATTCTCTTCCATGATCTTTCAGTTTTGGGTTGTTGATATGTCTTTTATTATCTCGTTTCGTTTTCTTATCCATGCTTTTCTGGAAAGCAGTGGTTATGTCTACACCTGTCTGGTTGGCAATGCAGAGAAGCACCCATAAAACGTCTGCTATCTCTTCATCTATATTATCTTTCTCTCCCTCTTTAAAGGATTGATCTCCATATTTGCGGGCCATGACACGCGCCAGTTCTCCTACCTCTTCCGTCAGAACTGCCATATTGGTCAACTCGCTGAAGTAGCGGACGCCGTATGTTTTCACCCATTGGTCCACTTGTTTCTGTGCTTCTTCCAGAGTCATAATTGTTGATGGTTGGTTATTATTCTTTGTTTTTTGTATCCATGCATATAGTAACGGGACCGTCGTTTAAAAGTTCAACTTTCATGTCCGCTCCAAAGATGCCTGTATCTATTTCTTTTCCCAATGCACCGCTTAAATCTTTGCAGAATTGTTCGTAGAGTGGGATAGAGACATCTGGCTTGGCAGCTTTGATATAGGAGGGGCGATTTCCCTTCTTGGTAGAAGCGTGTAACGTGAACTGGCTGATAACCAGAATCTCACCTCCATCTTCTAAGATAGATTTGTTCATTACACCATTCTCATCATCGAAGATACGTAGATTTACAATCTTCTTGCAGAGCCAGTCGATATCTTCCTGCCCGTCTGCTTCTTCAATACCGACTAATATCAGCATCCCTTTCCCAATGGACGACTTACAGTGTCCTTCAATGGTTACTGACGCATGGCTTACCCGTTGTATGACTATTCTCATTGTTATTTATTCTATTTCATGATTAGGAAAGGCAAATTTACAAAATTCAGAAGAGAAAACGGTGTGTTGGTGGGAAAATATTGTGAATTCGCTCCGTAGTCAATAGGACCATTCGTTATTATTTGTTGTCAATTCGCTATCTTGGATGCCGCCTTGGCTGACGTATTTCCTTATTGTTGTTCGTTATCTAAACCTTCTTTTACAGTCTTGGCTTTCGCTTCTCCAATCACAGCGGAAATCTCCTCAAAAGAGGCTTCTTTGATCCGTTTTACGCTCTTAAATTCTTTCAGAAGCGCTGTTTTTGTCTTTTCTCCAATCCCTTTGATATTGTCTAATGCCGATGCTACCTGCCGTTTGCTGCGTTTATCACGATGGAAACTGATGGCAAAGCGGTGCACCTCATCCTGAATCTGTGTCAGCAAACGGAATAACGGGCTTTGCTGTTTGATACCGATAGTCTGCGGAGGAAATCCAAAAAGCAGTTCCGATGTGCGATGGCGATTGTCCTTTGCCAGTCCGGCAATCGGGATTGTTAAGTTCAGCTCATCTTCAATCACCTCTCTAACGACCTCCATTTGGCCTTTTCCACCATCGGTGATAATCAGGTCGGGCAGAGGGGTGTTCTCTTCAATAGCGCGCTGATAACGTCTTCTGACGACCTCTTTCATGGATGCATAGTCGTCAGGTCCTACAACCGTCTTTATATTGTATTTCCGATAATCCTTCTTTGAGGGTTTAGCCTTTTTAAAGACAACGCAAGCGGCCACGGCATCAGAACCCTGTATGTTTGAGTTGTCAAAGCATTCAATTTGCAAAGGCGGTCTGTCCAGATGCAACTCTTGCTGTATCTCTTTCATTAATCGCATACTTCTTTGCTCCGGATTCAGCTTTTCCGCCTGTTTTAGACGGTCGGCTTTGTATTGCTTCACGTTTAGAATCGAAAGATCCAGCAATTTCTTTTTATCTCCCCGCTGTGGAACGGTAAATACGATGTTGTTTAGCTCCAAATCAAGTTCAAAAGGCACTATAATCTCTCTGGATTGACTCTTATAGCGTTCCCGCATTTCGATAATACCCAGTGTCAAAAGCTCTTCTTTTGATTCATTCAGCTTCTTTTTATATTCGAATGTAAACGCCTGGTTAATGGCGCCGTTTGTAATATGCAGATAGTTGATGAAAGCGGAATTGGACTCGTCCTCTTCAATAGAAAATACATCTATGTTGTGCAATACAGCGCTTACTACCTCCGATTTGGAACGGTAGTTTTCTATCAGAAGATATTTCTCTTTCACCTTCTGTGCTTCTTCAAACTTCATCTCACCGGCTAATGTCTGCATCCTTTCCAGTAGCATACGGCTGATTTCTTGTGTATTTCCTTTCAGGATCTCTTTGATTTCATCAATGTTTTTGAGATAATCCTCCTGTGATTGTAGCCCGATGCATGGTCCTGCGCAGTTCTTTATATGATATTCCAGGCATACGTTAAACTTACCAGCCCGTATATTCTCCGGAGTTAGGTTTAAACTGCAAGTTCGCAAAGGATATAAATGCTTTATCAGATCCAGTACCGCATACATGGATGGTATGTGACTATACGGTCCATAATACGAAGAACCGTTCCTGATAATCTTCCTTGTTCTGAAAACTCTGGGAAAATACTCGTTTTGTACGCAAATAGAAGGGTATGTCTTGTCATCCTTTAATAGAACGTTGTAGCGCGGCTTATATTTCTTTATCAGATTATTCTCCAGCAATAACGCATCTTCTTCCGTGTTGACTACAATATAACGAATATCGGCGATTTTGCTGACCAGCACTCGTGTCTTTCCCGGTTCATGCTCTTTGCTGAAGTAGGAGTAGACTCTTTTCTTTAGATTTTTAGCCTTTCCAACGTATATAATTGTGCCCTCCGTGTTCAAGTATTGGTAAATACCCGGTTTCTCGGGAAGGTTGGCTACAATCCCTTTCAAATATTCATTGGCTCTGCTTTCTGGTTCTGTATTCATAATTGTTAGGTACGAAAGATCGCTAGCTGCTTACTTTTGACACATTCTCTGCAAATAGAGGCAAATCCTTTATAAAGACAATACCGATTCTACTTCTACGTCATCTCCGAACAAAGATTTTCCATTCAGTTCTTTCAATTCGATGATGAAGTTTACATATACCTTTTTAGGCTTTAGTCTTTTCACCAATTCGCAAGCTGCTTTCATGGTGCCTCCTGTTGCCAGCAAATCATCATGTAGTAGAATTACGTCGTTTTCGTCCAGTGCATCTTTGTGAATTTGCACCGTGTCTTTGCCATACTCCTTATCGTAGCTTTCTTCAATCGTTTCTGCTGGGAGTTTGCCCGGCTTGCGGATTGGAATAAAACCGGCGTTCAGACGGGTTGCCAGAATCGGTCCCATAATAAAGCCTCTTGATTCTATACCCACCACTTTGGTGATTCCTTTATCCTTATACATATCGAACATGATATTGGATAATTCCTGCAAGCACCATGGATCTTTGAATAGAGTAGTGACGTCGTAGAACAGGATTCCGGGAATCGGAAAATCGGGTACTTCCCGAATGCTTTTGATTAGTGTTTCTTTGCTCATAATCATTGAATTATATCGTTTCTTTAAATGCTTTGTTTCACGTGAAACGTTGCCGCTTATCGTCCCGAAAGCACCAGCAGTACGTTGATGTCGCTAGGAGAGACTCCCGGAATTCTGCTCGCTTGCGCGATTGTTTCCGGATCTATCTTTACCAACTTTTGCCGAGCTTCGGTGGAAAGGGACTGAATGGTAGAATAGTCAAATTTTCCTTTAATCTTGATACTCTCCAATCGTGCTAGTTTTTCAGCTATCATTCTCTCTCTATCAATATATCCTTGATACTTGATTAGGATTTCGGCAGCTTCGAGAATCTCTTCTTTCCGGTCTTGATCCGAACTCGTCGCTTTTTCCAGTTCGCGTTGAAACGCCGGAACATATTCTGCTATATTTTCTATTGTCACTTGCGGGCGGTTCAGAATCTCTATCAACTTACAACCTTGACGTAGGGACGTTGTCCCTATCTTTTCGAGAGCGTCGTTGATTAGTGCCGGTTTCATCGAATAGTTGCGCGCGAAAGAAATGATTTGTTCCACGGCTTCTTTCTTGCCTCTTACTAACTGATATCGATCTTCTTTTGCCAACCCAAGCTTAAACGCTTTCTCTGTTAAGCGCATATCGGCATCATCCATGCGAAGCAGAATGCGGTATTCCGCACGCGAGGTAAACATACGGTAAGGTTCATCCACACCTTTGGTAACCAAATCGTCGATTAATACGCCAATATATGCTTCATCGCGAGCCAAAGTAAATGCTTCTCCGCCGTGGCAGTTAATGTGTGCATTGATACCGGCTATCAATCCTTGTCCTCCTGCTTCTTCGTATCCGGTGGTTCCGTTTACTTGTCCGGCAAAGAACAAGTTTTTGATAATTTTCGATTCCAACGTATGTTTTAATTGGGTCGGATCGAAGTAGTCATATTCGATAGCGTATCCCGGACGATAGATAACCAGATCTTTGAAAGCCGGGATTTGTTTCAGTGCTGCAATTTGTATTTCCATCGGAAGCGAAGAAGAGAATCCGTTAAGATATAACTCTTGTGTCGTTTCTCCTTCCGGTTCGAGAAATAACTGGTGCTGATCTTTATCCGGGAAAGTGACAATCTTAGTTTCGATGCTCGGACAATAGCGTGGCCCGATACTTTGAATCTGTCCGTTGAACAGGGGAGAATCCGGCAAACCTTCACGCAGAATCCGGTGTACTTCTTCATTGGTGTAGCATGTCCAGCATTGAAGTTGCTTTAAGTGGTGCGTGCTAGTATTCATGAATGAGAACTTGTGGAAGTCCGATTCGCCGTCTTGTGTTTCCATCTGGTCAAAATGAACACTACGTGCGTCAATTCGTACCGGAGTACCGGTTTTCATTCTTCCGTAGGTGATACCGTGGCGGGCGATGGATTCGGTCAACTGATAGGAAGCCGGTTCGGCCATTCTTCCTCCCGGTAATTTATGACGTCCTACATGCATCAGTCCGTTGAGGAAAGTTCCTGCGGTGAGCACAATGCATTTCGCTTTGAAGGTGACGCCCCATGCGGTGACCAATCCAGTGACCTCACCGTTTTCTACGAGCAGTTCACATACGGTATCTTGCCAGATATGAAGGTTGGGTGTATTTTCCAGTTTCTCTCGCCAGGACCAAATGAACTTAGCCCGGTCGCATTGGGCGCGGGGGCTCCACATGGCTGGACCTTTCGAGCGGTTTAGAATTCGGAATTGAATGGCAGTCTCATCTGTCACTAATCCCATCTGTCCACCCAATGCATCTATTTCACGTACAATTTGTCCTTTGGCGATTCCTCCTACAGCCGGATTGCAACTCATCTGTCCAATCTTGTTCATGTCCATAGTGATGAGACAAGTTTTGGAACCTAAATTAGCAGCGGCTGCCGCTGCTTCACAACCAGCATGTCCGGCACCAATTACAATTACGTCGTACTTAAAATCCATTCCTATCTTATTTATTATCAAACGCTGCAAAGTTACAGAAAAGTTGTGAGACTTGTATCTTCAAGCTGTTTTTGCTTCTGAAAATCCGAGGAGGAATCCGGCTTAACTGAAAAAAACGCCGTAATTTCGGGTTAGAAATATGCAGATTGTTCGAAAATAGACCGCTTATTGGCTTTTGTGATTGTATATTTTTGGATGGAATGGCAATAGTTTGTCTTTTCAATCCCTTGTTTTGCTTTCTTTTTGTTAGTTGTGTGCTTGCTCAATTATGAGTGCAACTAGAGAGTAAAAGGAAAGATTTGTTGAAAATGCGGATTGTTGTGAAAATAAACGTGAGGTTTACACTCAAAATCTACCCTACGTCTTGACATAAGTCAAAAAAATAAGTCTGAATGTAATTTTTTGTATGATGGCTTTTGCTGTTTTCGCAAACAGCTATACCTTTGCAGTGTAGTTGTGAAACTACTTATATTTTAGGTATTAGAAAAAGGTAATAATTAAAAGGTATTAGTTTATAAAATTAAGGTATTAGATTTTAAGATTAGTTTTTAGGAAAAAGATTGTTTTGATTAGGTATTAGAAAAAAGTAGTTTTCAGGTAACAGGTAAATTGAGATGCAGAAAAAAGAATCCCATTTATGGGGGATTCTTTAGGTGGGGCGGAGTTATTCGCTCTTTTTTTATTTTATGCCCCTTTATTCTATTTTTTTATATGAGGGGTGAACTTACATACTGAAAAAACAGATATATTTGTAAGTCATATCTATTATAACCAGTTTTTGCAGTAATTTGAAGAGAGTCTTTTATTGTTTGATTAATCTTGTTGCCGTATGAGCGATAAAGATGATTTGATAGTAGCAGGTGTCAACCAGAAAGATAAGGGAATCTGGAGGGACTTTTATAATCGCTATTATGCGGCCTTGTGCTCATATGTCGAGAAAATCCTGTTCCTCACCGATGCCGTAGAAGATCTGGTTCAGGAGGTGTTTATATCCGTGTGGGAAGGTAAGCGTACTTTTTCCGACTCCCGTGAGCTGACTAATTATCTTTATCGTGCCTGCTATAATAATGCACTGTTGTATATCCGCAACCATCAGATTCATGATTCTATATTGAATGGCTTGCCTCAGGAAGAAGATTTTGAAGACGAGGAAATGCTGTATGCTTTGACTGTGAAAGAAGAAGCTATCCGACAACTTTATTTCTATATCGAGGAGCTTCCTGCCGAACAACGCCGTATCATCCTGCTGAGAATTGAAGGACATTCGTGGGACGAAATCGCATCCCGGCTGGGAGTTAGCATCAATACGGTTAAAACTCAGAAAAGCCGTAGCTATAAATTCTTACGCGAGAAGCTGGCAAATTCCAGTTATTCTGTACTTCTTACTCTTATCTTTTATTAAAAACCGGGCTGTGCATCCTTGCTTTTGTGGGGGTGAAGTGACTGTGATGTGGCTTATTTAAGTGGATGAGCCGGTATGTTTAACAGGTAAACAAAGCTTGGTTAGCATTTTTAGTAAGCTATATGTGTTCGTTCCATGTCTGTGTCTTATTGCATTGTATATCAATCAGCTAAGTCCGAAAGTGACGGATGATGATAAAATATGAGTTTCAAACTCCTTGATAAAAGCTAAAAAATACATCATTTTAATAGCGGTAACGGAAAAAAACAAATATTTTTTAAGATGCCTAATTGTCATTTATTGATGGCTGAATTTTGATTCCGAAAAGGGAATGATTTGTTAAATACGTCATTTTTGTTGCTGAATAATGTCATAATGATAGTTTTTCGTTCTTTTCTGTTTTCGTACGGAGAGTATCTCATAAAAAATAATCATCTTTTTGTCACCCATTTATGGACGTTATGTATAATTATAGTAAAGCAAAGATAAAATCCTCATTAGAAATAGATAAAATTATGAAAAAGTTAGAAAACACATATCAAGATGCCTCTTTGATAAAAAAGGCTCTTTTGGGAGATGCAAGCGACAAAGAGCAGCAGGTGTTGGAACAACGTTTATCTATGCATCCGGAACTGAAAGCCGTGTATGAGAAATTGCAGGATAGTGAGGAATTAAAAGATGCTTTTAATAAGTATAAAGAATATTCATCGGAAAAGGCTTACGAGCATTTCCTTCAACAAATTCAACAAAAAGAGAATTCGTCCGGTGGAAAGATTCGTCGTATCCGGACATGGTGGTATGCTGCCGCAGCAGTGGTAGTACTGGCAGTAGGAATTTCTTTTTATGCCGTGAATCATTATCAGGCAGTGGAGGAGTCCCAGACACGTATCGCGCAAATCAAGCCGGGTAGCAAACAGGCAGTGTTGACTTTGCCCGATGGAAGCACTATTGATGTACAAAAGAAAGATATAAATGTAATAGTAGACGGCGTCCAGGTGAAATACAATAAAGGGGTGCTGTCATATCGACCGACCGTCACAACACAACAACACGAAGAAGAAAATGTCGATGAAAGTCCGGTGAAGTCAAATGAACTGGTTATACCACGGGGAGGAGAGAATACTGTCCTTCTTGCTGATGGAACCACTGTTCATTTGAATGCCGGTTCTAAATTGCTTTATCCGGTCCGTTTTGTCGGAAAGCGCCGAATTGTGACACTGGAAGGTGAAGCCTATTTTGATGTGAGAAAGGATGAGGAACATCCGTTTGTGGTCCGGACTCGTTTCGGAGAAGTAACAGTACTTGGTACGGCATTTAATATCAATGCTTATAATGATGCGGATGCGTGCTATACCACCCTTGTATATGGGAAAGTAAATTTCTCGACACCCGATCAGAATACAATTACGCTGGCGCCGGGTGAACAGGCAGTCGCCTCTTCCCGTGGCATTGAAAAGCGGGTGGTGGATGTCAATGAATATATCGGCTGGGCACAAGGTGTATATGTTTTCAATAACAGACGGCTGGGCGATATCATGAAAACCTTCGAGCGCTGGTATGATGTTCATGTCTATTATGAGAAGGAGTCTCTGCGCGACCTGACTTATAGTGGTGACTTGCAGCGATATGGCACGATCAATACTTTCCTGAATGCATTAGAACTAACCGGCGATATCTACTATAGAATAAACGGAAGAAATATATTGATATATGAGAATGAGTAATATTGAGTTTTGATTTAAAAATTATGAAAAAAAGAAGAGTCTTTATGCTATGTCTTTTTGCATTGAGTATGGTACTCAGTGCATGGGCACTTCCACCTGATGAGAAGAAAGTGACGCTTGATTTGAAGGATGTGCCGATGGAAACATTTTTAAACACGGTAAAACAGAAAGCTGGAATCAACATGCTTTATAACTCTCAGATGTTTAAAGGAGTTGAACCGGTGACTGTAAAAGCTACCAACGAGCCTTGGAAGGAATTGCTGGACCGCGTTCTTTCACCTAAAGGTTTCACTTATGCTACCAAAGATGGTATTGTGGTCATCAAGAAGAAAGATCAGAAGACACGTACGTTGGAAGGTAAAGTGGTGGATGAACAGGGTGGCGAACTACCGGGTGTGACGGTGCTGATACTGGGGAAAGAAAGAAATATCGGAACAATGACTGATGCAGACGGTGCTTTTTCTTTAGGACTTCCTGAAGGAGATGTAACAATTCGTCTTTCCTTTGTAGGCATGCAAACTTTGGAAATATATACTGGCAAGCTCAATCTTGATAAAGTGCATACCTTTAAGTTGAAACCCGATTCAAAGCAATTGGAAGAGGTGGTGGTAACCGGTTATGCAAAGATCAGTAAAAATAGCTTTACGGGTACTTCTGTGACGGTTACGGCAGATCAGTTGATGTCGGTTTCCAAAACAAATGTATTAGGGGCCTTGCAAACGTTCGATCCCTCTTTTCGTATTGCTGAAAATAATTTAGCAGGTTCGAACCCGAATAATGTTCCGGAATTGTATATTCGTGGACGTTCGGGTATTGGAACAACACAATTGGATGCGCAAAGCCTTTCTAAAACATCATTGAAGAACAATCCTAACCTTCCGACTTTTATCATGGATGGCTTTGAAATCAGCGTGCAGAAATTGTATGATATGGACCCTAGCCGTATTGCAAGCATTACGATCTTGAAAGATGCTGCCGCTACGGCTATTTACGGTTCGCGTGCAGCGAATGGTGTGGTTATTATTACAACAGTAACTCCGAAAGCTGGTAAAGTCAATATCGATTATAACTTTACCGGAACATTGGAATATCCTGACCTAACTGATTATAATATGATGAATGCACGAGAGAAACTTGAAACAGAGGTTGCTGCAGGTTTATTTAAGGCAAATCCAGAACAAGGTTTTAGTGAACAAAGTCGGTTAGATGCACTTTACAACCAAAAACTGAACAATGTAGTTCGTGGAGTTGATACTTATTGGTTATCTAAACCCCTTCGTACTGTATTCAATCACAAACATAGTTTGTATTTGGATGGTGGTACGGAGGATTTGCGTTGGGGAGCTGACTTTTCTTATAATAGTGGAGAAGGCGTTATGAAAGGTTCTTATCGCGACCGTATGGCTGGTGGGTTGTCTTTATCTTATCGACTTGGAGCTTTTCAGGTAAGAAACTATTTTTCATATACTTATACTAAATCTCAGGAGTCTCCTTATGGAAGCTTCTCCGACTATACTTCAAAATTGCCATATGATGAATATATTGATGAGAATGGAAGATATTTGGAGACAACTTATCCTTGGACCGGAGGATCAGGAGAAGTAAACCCTTTGTATGAAGCTACATTGAAGAATTATGATCGAAGTAAGTCTTGGGAATTGATTAATAATACAGAATTGTTGTGGAATATCGACAGTTACTGGTTGTTAAAAGGACAATTTAGTGTTACGAAGTCAAATTCGGATGCACGTACCTTTCTTGATCCGCGTTCAAAGAAGAATGATGATTTGTTAGGCTTAAATAATGTGGTTTCAGGACAGTTGGATATCGCTACTTCCAATAGTTTAAGTTGGGATGCTACTGCTACTTTATCTTATAACAGAAATATAAAGAAGCACAATCTGAATTTTTTGGTAGGTATTAATGCTACTTCAAGTACTGGTGATAGTTTTGGTATTACTTACAAAGGATTTCCGTCTGGCGAATTGTCTTCTCCAGGCTATGGTAATAAAGTCTCTGGATTACCTTCTAACTCGGATAGTAAAAGCCGTCTTTTCGGTGCATTAGGGACATTCAACTATTCATTTGATAATATTTATTTGGCGGACGTTTCTGTACGCTTCGATGGAAACTCAGAGTTTGGTGCTGATCAACGTTTTGCACCTTTCTTTTCCGGTGGTCTTGGTTTGAACTTGCATAATTATAAGTTCATGAAACAGTTTGAATGGATGGACCGTCTAAAGATTCGTGGAACTTATGGTATTACTGGTAAAGTTGACTTCTCTCCCTATGAAGCGCAGACTATTTATAAAGTAGTTACAGACAACTGGTTTAAAACAGGTCTAGGAGCATCATTGATGGCATTGGGAAATAATGGATTGGGTTGGGAAAAGACTCATAACATGGATTTAGGTCTAGATGTTGATATGTTTAAGGGATTACTCCAGATGAACTTTTCATATTATCGTAAGAAAACGGTGGACTTGGTTAATAGTGTTACATTACCTAGTTCTACAGGTTTTACTTCTTACAAAGATAATATTGGTGAGGTGATGAATAAGGGTGTTGAAATCCAGTTGAGAAGTAATATTTTGAATGCAAAGGATTGGTTTGTTGCAGTTTTTGCAAATATGGCTCATAATGAAAATAAAATAACTAAAATCTCAGATAGTCTGAAAGAGTACAATAAGCGCGTACAAGAAAAATATGCGAAATATGATTCTGGAAAAGGAGATTCAAAATATAGTGAGACTTACTTGCAGTATGTAGAAGGTGGTTCTCTGACATCTATTTTTGGTGTGAGATCATTAGGTATCAATCCAGCAGATGGTAAGGAAATTTATCTTCGTCCTGACGGTACAATAACATATGACTGGAATGCGGCTGACCAAGTTGTGATTGGAAACGAAGAGCCAAAACTCCAGGGTACTTTTGGATTTAACCTTCGTTGGAAGCAGTTTTCTCTCTATTCTACCTTTATGTATGAATTTGGTGGACAGCGTTATAATTCTACATTGGTAAGTAAGGTTGAGAATGCACATATTCAAAGTAGTAATGTAGACCGTCGTGTATTGACAGGACGTTGGCAAAAGCCTGGAGATTGTACTCCTTATGGACGTTTACAGACTGATGGTGTAGTTGCAGTGACTCGTCCTACTAGCCGTTTCATCCAAGATTATAATGTGCTGACATTTAACTCTCTTACTTTAGGATATGATTTTAATGCTGAATGGTTGAAGAAAGCGCGTATCGGTCTGTTACGTGTAGAACTTTCAGGAAATGATTTATTCCGTGTTGCTACTGTACGTGCTGAACGTGGTTTGGATTATCCATATTCACGGTCTTTTGCAGCTTCGGTGAAGATGAGTTTTTAATAGTTTAAAGTAGATGAATAATATGAAGAAATTATATACAATATTACTGTTGGCTACAAGTCTGTTTACTACAAGTTGTAGTGATTGGCTGGATGTAGCACCGAGTAATCAGGTGAATGGGGATAAGCTTTTTGAGGTAGGAGATGGATATCGAAATGCTTTGAATGGAATATATTTGAATTTGGGCACTTCTTCTATGTATGGACGAACAATGTCATGGGGATTTATGGATGCTATTGCTCAATATTATCAAACAGATAATAATTTTATACCTAAAAATTCAGCTTATTATAAATCGGCTAAGTTCCAATTTGATGATTCGGATGTGAAAACTTTCATTTCCAATATATGGTCTATTGGTTATAATAATATAGCTAATTGTAATAATTTGATTCTCAATTATAGCGAAGCTAGTT
>ENA-UEPJ01003617-UEPJ01003617.1-human-gut-metagenome-genome-assembly--contig:-NODE-3617-length-13451-cov-6.984672_pt1 | contig 13451 bp, 10 predicted proteins | sample MGYA00242890_ERZ507896 | MGnify/ENA primary metagenome ERZ507896 (study PRJEB26167, sample SAMN06115508) | human gut metagenome | host: Homo sapiens | place: China:Qinghai | collected 2015-08-20... | reverse complement strand
CTTTCAGCATGATAATCTGAACTGCTTCTTTAAATATCTCCTGTTTGTGGGTAATGATTATGACCGTCTTTTCTTTCTTACTGGTTTCTGTTATTTTGGTACAATGCTACGAATATTTAAGTAAAAAACGAAAATAAATGAACTTTTTATTTTGCGTATTGTCTTTAATTTGTATTTTTGGCATCAGTACCATACCCGTAGGCATAGCATGCGAGGTATGGAACATGATACCTGAACAATTAACCTTTAAATAATGCACAACTATGAGTTATTTACGATTTGACAAGACTCTGATGATCAATCTGGAAGAATCTTTACCAAGGGAGATACTTCGGACAAATAAGTCAGGAGCCTATCATTGTACAACGATTGTAGATTGTAACACACGCAAATATCACGGACTGTTGGTGATTCCCGTCCCCAATCTTGACGATGAAAATCATGTGCTGCTATCTTCTTTAGATGAAACGGTAATTCAGCACGGTGCGGAGTTTAATCTGGGGTTGCATAAATATCAGGGAGACCACTTTAGTCCTAACGGGCATAAGTATATCCGTGAATTCGATTGCGAGCATATCCCGGCAACAACTTACCGTGTAGGAGGTGTTATCCTCCGTAAGGAAAAGATTTTTGTACATCATGAGAATAGGATTCTGATTCGCTATACCTTGGTAGATGCCCATTCGGCAACCACACTTCGTTTCCGCCCCTTTTTGGCCTTTCGCAGTGTACGAGAATATACGCACGAAAATCCGCAGGCGAACCGTGACTACCAATTGGTAGAAAATGGTGTGAAAACCTGTATGTATCCCGGCTATCCCGAACTTTTCATGCAACTGAACAAGAAGAATGAATTCCATTATCAGCCGGATTGGTATCGTGGCATCGAGTATCCCAAAGAACAGGAGCGAGGATATGACTTCAATGAAGACCTGTATGTTCCCGGTTATTTCGAAGTAGATATAAAGAAAGGAGAAAGTATCGTTTTCTCTGCCGGCATTTCCGAAATTTCTCCGCGTAAACTAAAACAAACCTTTGAGGCGGAAGTTGCTGACCGTACACCGCGCGACAGTTTCTATCACTGTCTGCAAAACTCGGCACACCAGTTCCATAATAAACAGGGGGAGAACCACTATGTATTAGCGGGATATCCCTGGTTTAAGTGTCGTGCCCGTGATTTGTTCGTTTCTTTGCCCGGCTTGACGTTGGCAGTGGATGAACAAGATGAGTTTGAAGATGTTATGGTGACTGCCGAAAAAGCTATCCGGGAGTTTATCAGTGGAGAACCATCGAGTTATAAAATATATGAGATGGAAGATCCGGATGTATTGTTGTGGGCTGTATGGGCTTTACAGCAGTATGCTAAGGAGACCTCACGTGAGCAATGCCGCCAGAAATATGGTCGTTTGCTGGAGGACATCATGGACTATATCCGTAGCCGTAAACATGATAATCTCTTCCTGCACGAAAATGGCTTACTGTATGCCAACGGGACGGAGAAGGCTATCACCTGGATGAATTCTACGGTGAATGGTCGTCCTGTAACCCCGCGTACGGGATACATTGTGGAAGTGAACTCTTTGTGGTATAACGCACTTCGTTTCATAGCCGATCTGGTTCGTGAAGATGGCAATGTACATCTGGCGGACGAACTGGATGCGCAGGCGGAAGTAACCGGAAAGTCTTTTGTAGAGGTATTCCGTAATGAGTGTGGTTATCTGTTCGATTATGTGGATGGATTTATGATGGACTGGAGCGTCCGTCCCAATATGATATTTACCGTTGCCTTCGATTATTCCCCGCTGGATCGGGCACAGAAAAAGCAGGTGCTTGATATCGTGACGAAAGAGTTGCTTACTCCGAAAGGGTTGCGTACTCTCAGTCCGAAGAGTGGAGGATATAATCCGAACTATGTCGGTCCTCAGATTCAGAGAGATTATGCTTATCACCAGGGTACAGCTTGGCCGTGGCTTATGGGCTTCTATATGGAGGCGTACCTGCGTATTTACAAGATGAGCGGTGTATCATTCGTGGAGCGTTATCTGATTGGTTTTGAAGATGAGATGACGAGTCATTGTATCGGTTCGCTCCCCGAACTCTTCGATGGTAATCCACCGTTCAGAGGTCGCGGTGCAGTGTCTTTTGCCATGAATGTGGCCGAAATACTGCGCATCCTGAAATTGTTGTCTAAGTATAATTTATAAGAGGAGGAACGAAAATGAAAGTTTTAATGTTTGGATGGGAGTTCCCCCCGCATATCTTAGGTGGCTTGGGAACTGCCAGCTACGGTCTGACGAAGGGGATGTCCCAGCAGGAAGATATGGAAATTACTTTCTGTATTCCAAGGCCATGGGGCGATGAAGATCAGAGCTTCTTACGCATCATTGGCATGAATAGCACTCCGGTAGTGTGGCGTGATGTAAACTGGGATTATGTTCAGGGACGTGTAGGTTCTTATATGAACCCCCAACTCTATTATGATTTGCGCGATCGTATTTATGCCGATTTTAATTATCTGAATACGAATGATCTCGGTTGCATCGAGTTTTCCGGGCGTTATCCAGCTAATTTACATGAAGAGATAAATAACTATTCCATTGTGGCCGGTGTGGTAGCACGCCAGCAGGAGTTTGAGATCATCCACTCACACGACTGGCTGACCTATCCGGCGGGTATTCATGCCAAACAGGTATCCGGTAAACCGTTGGTAATCCATGTGCATGCCACCGACTTCGACCGTAGTCGTGGAAATGTGAATCCTACTGTGTATGCCATAGAAAAGAATGGTATGGATAATGCTGACCATATTATGTGTGTGAGTGAGTTGACTCGTCAGACGGTTATTAATAAATATTTTCAAGATCCCCGCAAGGTATCTACCGTGCACAATGCCGTTTCTCCGCTTTCACAAGAGATACAGGATATTGTACCGCAGAAGAAGCCGAATGAAAAAGTTGTGACTTTCTTAGGTCGCATAACCATGCAGAAGGGTCCGGAATATTTTGTGGAAGCTGCTGCTATGGTATTGCACCGTACGCGCAATATCCGTTTCGTGATGGCCGGTAGTGGTGATATGATGGATCAGATGATCCGTTTGGTGGCCGAACGAGGTATTGCCGACCGTTTCCATTTTCCAGGTTTCATGAAAGGAAGTCAGGTGTACGAAATGTTGAAAGCAAGTGATGTGTACATTATGCCGTCTGTTTCCGAACCCTTTGGTATTTCTCCTTTGGAGGCTATGCAATGTAGTGTACCGACTATTATTTCTAAGCAATCCGGCTGTGCCGAGATATTAGATAAGTGCATCAAGACTGACTACTGGGATATTCATGCTATGGCAGATGCAATTTATGCTATTTGCACTTATCCTGACCTTTACGAGTATTTGCGTGATGAAGGTAAGAAAGAAGTGGATGCTATTAAGTGGGAAGATGTGGGACTGAAAGTGCGCCGCATCTACGAAGAGGTTATTAAACAATATAATAGATAACAATAAAACAATATAGATATGAGAACGATCTGTCTTTATTTTGAGATCCATCAAATCATTCACCTGAAACGCTATCGTTTCTTTGATATAGGTACGAATCATTATTATTATGATGATTATGCCAACGAATACAGTATCAACGAAGTTGCCGAACGTTCCTATATTCCGGCATTGAGCACCCTCATTGAAATGGCGAAAAATTCCGGCGGTGCATTCAAGGTGGCTTTGTCTATTTCCGGTGTTGCTTTGGAACAATTGGAAATCCACGCACCGGCTGTGATTGACCTGCTACACCAGTTGAATGATACAGGTTGTTGCGAGTTCTTGGCCGAACCTTATTCTCACGGCCTTTCTTCTTTGGCAAATGAAGATTGTTTCAAGGAAGAAGTGAAGCGCCAGAGTGCTAAGATGAAACAAATGTTCGGTAAAGCACCGAAAGTATTCCGTAACTCCAGTCTGATTTACTCTGATGAAATAGGGGGATTGGTGGCAAGTATGGGCTTTAAGGGTATGCTGACTGAAGGTGCAAAACATATTTTAGGATGGAAGAGTCCGCACTATGTGTATCATTGCAGCTATAACCAGAACCTGAAACTGTTGTTGCGTGATTTCAAGCTTTCAGATGATATCAGTTTGCGCTTCTCTAATTCCGAATGGAATGAATATCCACTGTTTGCCGATAAGTATATTGGTTGGATTGATGCTCTGCCACAAGAAGAACAGGTTATCAACATCTTTATGGAACTTAGTGCATTGGGAATGTCACAGCCGCTTTCTTCCAATATACTGGAATTCCTGAAAGCGTTGCCTGCTTGTGCAAAGGATAAAGGTATTACTTTCTCTACACCGACGGAGGTTATCACTAAATTGAAATCTGTATCTCAACTGGATGTTCCGTATCCAATGTCCTGGGTAGATGAGGAAAGAGATACCAGTTGCTGGTTGGGCAACTGTATGCAGCGTGAAGCTTTCAATAAATTGTATAGTATTGCCGAACGCGTTCATTTATCCGATGATCGCCGTATCAAGCAGGATTGGGATTATTTGCAGGCAAGTAATAACTTCCGGTTCATGACGACGAAGAATAGTGGTATTAGATTGAACAGGGGAATCTATGAGTCTCCTTATGATGCTTTTACTAACTATATGAATATTTTAGGTGATTTCATCAAACGGGTAGAATCTCTTTATCCGATGGATATAGATAATGAGGAACTGAATGCCTTGCTGACGACTATCAAGAATCAGGGTGACGAGATAGACGAATTACACAAAGAGGTGGAAAAGTTGCAGGCTAAACTGGAAAAAGAAAAGACTGCTGAGGCAAAGGTTAAAGCTGCTACTGCCAAAGCTAAAACTCCTGCTGCTACAAAGAAAACAGCTGAAAAGAAACCTGCTGCGAAGAAAGCCACAACAACCAAGAAGGAAACTGCCAAGTAGTTTTTCTTCTTAGGAGAAAATACATCAAATAAAAAAGCCTTCCGTTCAAACAGAACGGAAGGCTTTTTTGTACCTTTACTTATTTTGAGGAGAAGTTTATTTATTGAAGGTAGTATAAGTTACTTCCAATTTCAGAGCTTCACCCTTCGGACCGCCTTTCAACATTGCATATCCGGGTTGGAGATCGTTTTGGATACCTGTCATTGTACTGGAAGTACTTGAACTTGTAGTATCATATGTGATTGAAACAGGTATCAGATATACAGTTCTCCAGTCTTTTTCCCATTCTTCCTGATTCCATTTATCACCTGCTTCTTCTTTGGCTTTTTTCATTGCGGCATCTTTTCCTTGAATGCAAGTAGTAACTAAACGGGCAATATTATTAAATGTATACTGATTGGTTGCTACATTATTATGCTTTACGGTGTAAGACGTGATGTTGTCCGGCAATTTGTTTTCTTCGAAGAAACTCTTGAAGTCTACTTTACGTAATAGCAAAACATTGCTTGGAGCACTCATGCTGAACTCGTATGGGCTGTCTTGCTTATTGTAATTGGTGAATGTCAGTTTCACTGCATTCAGTGTATCATTGGCTAACTTCTGGTAGATATCATCATAAGGTAATTCTGCCTCTGTGAAAATACCGGCGGGAGATTTGATATAAGTATGTTCATCTTCTGCAGCAAGTTTCTGGATTTTATCGGAATTGAGGAATTGATTAGCCTGAATTACCTCTTTAGTAGAAGCAAATTCAGTCCGCCATGTGTGGGCGGTAGAGTCCTCATTCTCGAAACCTGCTTGTTTCCGTTTATAAGGTACATTAGTTGCGGTATCTATTACATAGAATTGATATTTCATTTGTAAGTCTACACGATCTACGTAAAGTACTGTTCCATCACCATAATCGCTTTTAATATATACGCCCTTAAATACGTTCTCTATAAAAGCTTTAGAGTTCTTGAAATATTCAGGATGTTCTTTACTGAGTTTAAGCCACTTGTTTCCATAGGTTTCCTTGTCCAGCGTAAAAGTAACACTTGGATAATAAGTTTTATTACCATATGAATCTGTTGCGTTCCTTTCTTCATCTGTTACGCTTGTGTCGTAGGCTGTATAGGCTCTGCGACCTAATAAAATCGGATTCAGTTTATCGTAATACTTTGCAGGGTCAATATTGGTATAGCGGTTACGTTCCAACTCTTTTTGCAATTGGTATGCACTCATACGGCAAGCATTCAAAGAATCTCCGAACCAAGTGGAATAGAAAACAACTAAGCGTACACCTGCTACCGTGTCTTCTGTCAGAATTCCCGTCTTTTTATCAAAATCATATTTTTCAGGGAATTTGAAGTTATCTATACAGTTCAACTCAGTTAAGAAACTCGCTTCGTAGTATCCGAAAAGAGGATCTGTAAAACGCCCTACATAACCTGTACTGGTTTTGGCAAATACAGAGTCAGCGACAACGGAACGTGTAGTGACGGGAAATTCTGTGGTTAGTGCGGAAATACCGTCGGAACCGGGTAACATTCCTATTCCTAATGTACCGGTATTATCATCGCAACCAAAGAAAGTAAGGGTTGCTGTCAATAGCAGAGCGCCTAAAAACTTCACTTTCATAGTTTTCTTTGTTATCTTGTTTACTTTTGTTCTGTTTCCCATACTTTGTCGTAGAACTCATTACAAGCGTCGGCAAATGTTTCGGGAGTCTGATATTCTAAAATGGGTTTTCCAGATTGTCGAGCATATTCCATCACTTCTTCGTTGACTTTTTCGCTTTGCTGGATAATGCCATCTGCATAATCAATGGCCAGTTTGCACAACGTAGCATAGTCTACAGGAGCCTTCAGGTGAGCTACATCCTTCTTTGTAACACCTTTCAATACCAATCTGTTTACGAAATCAGCATTAAACGATTCTTTGAAGTCATCTTCGAAAACGGAGAATACTACTTTAGCGTCACGGAATGAAGGCTCGTCCTTATATGCTTTCTTTATATACAAAGGAGCTAAGGCAGTCATCCAGCCATGGCAGTGAATGATATCCGGGCACCAGCGTAACTTCTTAACTGTTTCCAATACACCGCGTGCATAAAAAATAGCACGACTGTCATTATCTTCATATTCCACACCATTCTCATCCGCTGTTTCCAGGCGGTTTTGGAAATAATCATCGTTGTCGATGAAATAAACCTGCATGCGGGCAGACTGAATAGAAGCAACTTTAATAATAAGGGGGTGGTCGGTATCGTCAATAATCAGATTCATACCGGAGAGACGTATCACTTCATGCAATTGGTTTCTGCGCTCATTGATATTCCCCCATTTAGGCATGAATGTTCTAATTTCTCTGCCTTTTTCCTGGATTGCTTGAGGTAGGTTTCTGCCTACGAGGGACATTTCGGATTCTGGTACGTAAGGAGTAATCTCTTGGGTAATAAATAAAACCTTGTTCGCCTTTGTCATAATAACAATGTTCTCAATTATTTTGCAAAGATATAAAAAAAATCGGGCACTTGAGCAAATAAGGCGACTCTATAATTCCTTATGAATTGTTAACTGCTTGTTTTTCAGTGCTACATTGCTTCAAAGCAGGTTGTTGTCCGAGTAGAACTTTTGCATTAATTTGCGATATTTCTTCTTTATATGCTAAATAATAGTTTATTTTGCACCGCTTTTGCGAACAACTAAGTTATTATATAACCTATAAAAATGGAAATAGTACATACTATCAAGGACTTGCAGGCCGGACTCTCGGCTTTACGGGCCCAAGGTAAAAAGGTAGGATTGGTACCTACAATGGGTGCCCTACATGCCGGTCATGCGTCATTGGTGAAGCGTTGTGTTGCAGAGAATGATGCTGCGGTAGTGAGTGTTTTTGTAAACCCGACACAGTTTAACGACAAGAATGATTTAGAGAAATATCCCCGTACGCTGGATGCCGATTGTGCTTTGTTGGAAGCTTGCGGTGCTGCGTTTGTGTTCGCTCCTTCGGTTGCGGAGATGTATCCTGAACCTGATACGCGCCAATTTAGTTATGCGCCGTTGGATACAGTGATGGAAGGTGCGTTTCGTCCGGGACACTTCAATGGTGTTTGCCAGATTGTGAGTAAGCTGTTTGATGCAGTGAAACCGGATCGCGCTTATTTCGGAGAGAAAGATTTCCAGCAGTTAGCTATCATTCGTGAGATGGTGCGCCAGATGAATTATTCGTTGGAAATAGTGGGTTGCCCTATTATACGTGAAGAGGATGGGCTGGCTCTGAGTAGTCGTAACGCTCGTTTATCTGTCGAAGAACGCAAAAATGCTTTAAAAATATCGCAAACATTATTTGAAAGTCGTACCTTTGCGGCTTCTCATACAGTTGCTGAGACTCAGAAGTTTGTAGAAGATGCCATTGCTGCCGCTCCCGGTTTGCGTCTGGAATACTTCGAACTGGTGGATGGCAACACGTTGCAGAAAATAGCCAATTGGGAAGATACAGCGTATGCTGTAGGTTGCATTACAGTGTTCTGTGGTGAAGTTCGCCTGATTGACAATATTAAATATAAAGAGTAATAAACCTAAAAAGAGAGATCAGACCTTATGATGATTGAAGTGCTGAAGTCGAAAATCCATTGCGCTCGCGTCACGGAAGCTAACCTCAATTATATGGGAAGCATTACGATTGACGAGGACTTACTGGATGCGGCTAATATGATTGCCGGTGAAAAAGTGTACATAGCTGATAATAATAATGGTGAACGTTTTGAGACCTATATTATTAAAGGCGAACGTGGTTCGGGCAAGATATGTCTGAATGGTGCGGCAGCCCGCAAGGTGCAGCCGGACGATATCATCATTATTATGTCGTATGCCTTGATGGACTTTGAAGAAGCCAAGTCGTTCAAGCCGTCGGTGATTTTCCCTGATCCGGCAACGAACAAAGTGGTGAAATAAACGGGAAAAAAAGCGGTGGAAAGCTTGACTTTAGTTGTTTGATTCCGTATCTTTGCCCATGTAATCCTGATTTAGTTTCGGGAACGAAGATAGTAAGAGGAGTGATGCTAGTTGCTCCTCTTTTTTTGTGTCTGTATGTAGGATTTTTCGGAAGATACTATGTTTTGGTTCATAATATACTATGTAATTGGGTAAAACATACTATGTAATCGCTCGAAACATACCATCTGTTTAGAGCGAATGAATGATGTAATCGAAGTAAACAGATCATCTGTTCCGGAAAAAGAAAAGCGGAAAGACCGAAATCTTTCCGCTTTGTTAATGTTATGTAAACTTGCTCTTGACAAGTAATGGCTTTTCTGCTTATTTGCTCAACTGCTCGTGCATTGAGGCAGCAGCCTTGCGGCCATCGCCCATAGCAAGAATAACGGTAGCACCACCACGAACAATATCACCTCCGGCATAAATGGTCGGAATAGATGACTGCATGTTCTCGTTTACAGCAATCGTTCCTTTGCGTCCCATTTCCAGTCCCGGAATAGAAGAAGGCACAATCGGGTTGGGAGAAACCCCTACGCTGACGATAGCCAGATCTATATCAATGGTTTCCATTGCACCTGGGATAGCTACGGGACTACGGCGTCCGGATGCATCCGGTTCGCCAAGCTCCATTTTTTGCAAGATAACTTGTTTTACCTTTCCTTGCTCATCGGCGATGTATTCGATAGGGTTATGCAGCGTGAGGAACTCAACACCTTCTTCTTTCGCATGTTTTACCTCTTCGATACGTGCAGGCATTTCTTCTTCGGAACGACGATAGATAATCATGGCACGTTCAGCACCCAAGCGGCGTGCAGTACGCACTGAGTCCATTGCTGTATTTCCCCCACCGATAACGGCTACATTTCTACCGAAAGGCACCGGAGTATCAGAGTCTTCGCTTGCTGCATCCATCAGGTTGACGCGTGTCAGGTATTCATTGGATGACAGGATATTGATGGAGTTCTCTCCCGGAATATTCATGAAGTTAGGCAATCCGGCACCGGATGCTACGAATACACCTTTGAAACCTTCTTCTTCTAACTGTTCCACACTGATAGTTTTACCTATGATGCAGTCCTTTATGAAGTTAACTCCCATCTTGGCAAGATTGTCAATCTCTACATCCACCACTTTGTTCGGCAGACGGAATTCGGGGATACCATACTTCAATACACCGCCTATTTCGTGAAGGGCTTCGAAGACAGTAACGTCGTAACCATATTTAGCCATATCTCCGGCAAAAGAAAGTCCGGCAGGTCCGGAGCCGATAACGGCAATCTTGATACCATTCTTTTCCTTGATTTCCGGTACGGAAATTTGCCCGCTTTCACGTTCATAGTCAGCGGCAAAGCGTTCCAGATAGCCGATAGCTACCGGCTTTTCTTTCATTTTCAGGTGGATACATTTTGACTCACACTGTTTTTCCTGCGGGCAAACACGGCCGCAAACGGCAGGCAGAGCACTGGTCTCTTTTAGTGTCTTGGCAGCTTCGAGTATTTCTCCACGTTCAATGTTTTTGATGAAACGAGGAATGTCAATACCTACGGGACAGCCTTCCATACAGCCTGGATTCGCACAATCGAGGCAACGCTTAGCTTCCGTCAGAGCTTGTTCCTCTGTAAGTCCTTGATTTACTTCTTCTTTGCGACTGTGCGAACGGTATTCCGGATCGAGCTCGTTCATTTCAACACGCGGAATAGCGGTACGTTCTTTGGGTTTCATTGCCTTGCGAAGTTCCAAACGCCATGCGGCATTACGACTTTTCTCGTCAACTTCTTGTGTCGGTTCCGGTACAGCTTTGCAGGATTCGTCTTCTTCAAGCTTGTGCATCTCCTCGCGTTCGATGCTCTTGAAAGCACCCATACGCTTCAACATCTCGTCGAAGTCTACCTGATGGCCGTCAAATTCCGGTCCGTCTACACAAACGAATTTGGTCTTTCCACCGATGGTAATACGACAAGCACCGCACATACCTGTACCATCCACCATGATTGTATTCAGCGAAACATCAGTCGGTATTTCATATTTCTTAGTCAGCAAACAAACAAATTTCATCATGATAGCGGGGCCGATAGCAAAACATTTGTTTACTTTCTCCCGTTTAATGACTTCTTCCACGCCTTCGGTTACCAATCCTTTGCGTCCGTAAGAACCGTCATCGGTCATAATGATGACCTCGTCTGCGCTTTCGCGCATCTCTTTTTCAAGGATAATCAGCTCTTTGCTACGTCCGGCAAGTACGGCAATAACGCGATTACCGGCAGCTTTCAAAGCCTGTACGATAGGGAGCATGGGAGCCACGCCTACACCACCACCTGCACAAACCACTGTTCCGAAGTTTTCAATATGAGTAGCTTGTCCCAGCGGACCTACCACATCGGTGATGTAATCGCCCTCATTCAGTTCGCAAAGGCGGGTAGAGGAGAGGCCTACTTCCTGTACTACCAAAGTGATAGTGCCGCGTACGGTGTCAGCCGCTGCAATAGTCAATGGCATACGTTCGCCTTTTTCGCCTACACGCACAATGACGAAGTGTCCTGCCTTGCGTGAGCGGGCTATTAAAGGTGCCTCGATCTCTAATTTAAAAACCTTTTCAGAAAAATGTTCTTTGCTAATGATTTTGTTCATTATCTATAAATTTTGTTGGTATAATTACGTAATCACTTTCAGATTGTTACGGTTTGCAAAGATACGGGTTATTTGGTAAAAACAAAGAAAGTTTCTTCTAAAAAGCTGTATAACTGATGTGGACAAATGATAATTCGCCCCTACCAGGTTGTATAGACGTAATCATATAAACGTCTGTGGTTACCTATGTAGGAGCGAATTATTATTCACTCGCTCGTATAGCGCAGCTATTTTTAGTCAATCATTTCAAAACCCGTATACGGCACCAATGCCTTCGGGATACGGATACCTTCCGGTGTCTGATTGTTTTCCAGCAAAGCGGCAACAATGCGTGGTAATGCCAATGCAGATCCGTTTAATGTATGGCAAAGTTCTGTCTTCTTTTCTCCACTGCGGTAACGGCATTTCAAGCGGTTGGCCTGATAAGTATCGAAGTTAGAAACCGAACTTACTTCCAGCCAACGCTTCTGTGCTTCGGAGTAAACCTCAAAGTCGAAGCAAAGGGCGGCTGTAAAGCTCATATCTCCACCGCATAGGCGAAGGATGCGATATGGCAATTCCAGTTTTTGCAATAATCCTTCCACATGATCCAACATTTCTTTGTGAGATTGTCTGGAATGTTCCGGTTTGTCAATGCGTACCAGTTCTACTTTTGAGAATTCGTGCAGACGGTTCAAGCCGCGTACATCTTTACCGTAAGAACCTGCTTCGCGACGGAAACACTGCGTGTAAGCACAGTTCTTGATAGGAAGTTGCTTCTCTTCCAGAATCACGTCACGATAGATGTTTGTTACAGGAACTTCAGCTGTCGGAATAAGATATAAATCGTCTACTTCGCAATGGTACATCTGACCTTCCTTGTCGGGTAACTGGCCTGTTCCGTAACCGGAAGCGGCATTAACTACTGTCGGAGGCATGATTTCCAGATAACCGGCTTTGCGGGCTTCGTCCAGGAAGAAGTTGATCAACGCGCGTTGCAACTGCGCACCTTTTCCTTTATAAACCGGGAAACCGGCTCCTGTTATCTTTACGCCCAGGTCGAAATCTATCAAATCATATTTCTTTGTCAGTTCCCAGTGAGGCAGTGCATCTTTGGGGAGTTCGGTTTCCATACCGCCCATTTTCTCTACTACATTATCTTCAGCACCTACACCTTCGGGTACTTCATCATAAGGTACATTAGGAATGGTATAGAGTAGATTCTGCATGTCTTCGGCAGCCTGATCCATTTCAGTCTGCAAAGTCTTGTTGACTTCTTTAAGTTCGGCTACACGGCTTTTGGCAGTTTCTGCTTCCTCTTTCTTTCCTTCTTTCATCAATTGTCCGATGGATTTGGAAATCGAGTTTACTTCAGAGAGGTTATTATCTAATATAGACTGTGTGCTACGTCTTTTGTCGTTAAAGGCAATTACCTGGTCTATTGTTTCTTTTGCATTTTTGAAATGCTTCTTTTCCAGTCCGCGGATCACCGCGTCGGTGTTTTCTGTAATTTGTTTGATGGTAAGCATATCTTGATACTTTGTTTTGATTAAAATCTTGATTTGAGAGCACAAAGATAGTGTAAATCAGAAGTAATGCAAAAAAAGAAACTATAAAAAGAAAGGGATGCAATCCATCAGATTGCATCCCTCATCTTTATTTCTTATTCTGAAACTTACGCTTCTGTGCTTTCGGCAGGGATTACAGATACATAACGTCTGTCTTCCTTGGTTACTTTGAACTGTACAGTTCCGTCTACTAAAGCGAAAAGAGTGTGGTCTTTACCCATACCGATGTTGTTACCCGGGTGGAATTCAGTACCTCTTTGACGAATGATGATGTTGCCTGCTTTGCAAACTTCGCCACCAAATATCTTAACGCCTAATCTCTTGCTCTGTGATTCGCGGCCGTTCTTAGAACTACCGACACCTTTT
>ENA-UEPJ01003615-UEPJ01003615.1-human-gut-metagenome-genome-assembly--contig:-NODE-3615-length-13454-cov-5.500635_pt1 | contig 13454 bp, 8 predicted proteins | sample MGYA00242890_ERZ507896 | MGnify/ENA primary metagenome ERZ507896 (study PRJEB26167, sample SAMN06115508) | human gut metagenome | host: Homo sapiens | place: China:Qinghai | collected 2015-08-20... | reverse complement strand
TAAAAGAGGCCGGCAGTTGGGATGAAGAAGCAGGAAGATAAAAGGATAATTACAGTATAGAGATAAAAGGTGCCGGACTCTGAGCGAGAGAGTCCGGCACCTTTGCAATTATGCATTTTGTAAGAGTCCCAGAGGACTCAAACTTTATCTATGGTGTGGATGGTCAGCGTTACTGCACGATTCCGGCCGTATCCACGGTCCAGATCTTGCCGTTCGCGTCTTTGATGTCCTTATATCCGCGTCCCAGCTCCGGCTTCGCGGAGGAAGTGGAGGAAGCGGATGCTTTCTGCACGTTTCCGGTGGTCCCTACGAGGTAGGTCACGCCGTTTAAATCAGCCGGTGCATATCTCTGGTCGGCGGTGGCGTCCTGTCTTTTTCCGTAGACGTAGAGGATGCCGTCGCGGAGACCGTGGTAGCCCTGCCCTTTCTTGTCACCGTCGGTGTGGAAAAACCAGTTCTCGGTCTCACCGGTCTCCTCGTTGTAGATCGCCTGTTTTCCGGTCTTTACGATACCGTCCTCACCGAAGTAAAAGTTTGCGATCTCATCGTTCGCCACATTCGCGATCTGTCTGCCTGTCTGCATGATTCCCAGGTCACTGAACGCATACTTTTTCGCGTTGATGGTGAACAGGGAATTTCCCTTTTTATCGGAAACATACGGCTTTCCGGCCTTAAAGTAGAAGGTGTAGACCTCATCTGCAGCGTGGATCCCGGAAATGCCCTCGATGGAGCGGAAACCTTCGGCGCGCTTTCCGTCCCCGGCTGCTCCGTAGTACTGGTAGTCGGTGATCTTCGGGGATGCGGCGTTGCTGTCTGTCACGTCAGACTTGGACGGCATCAGGACCCAGCCCGTCTGCATCTTTCCGTCGATGAAGGTGTAGTAGCTTCCGTCGATCTTCTTATCGTACTGGGTGGTCACCATCTTTCCGTCGGAGTTGAAGTAGTACCAGCTCTCGGAAGCGCCCGGTGCGTGGCTGTTTTCCTCTAAACGGATCCAGCCGGTCCGCATGAAACCGTCTTTTTCTGTTCCGAGGTAGTAGGTCGCCCCGTCAATCTCCGTCTTTCCTGTTGCCATATGGCCGGATTCATCGAAATAGTACCATTTGGAGTCGAATTTCACCCACTTGGAGACAGCGGACTTCCCGTCCTTCTCAAAGTAGTACCAGAAGGTATCCGGTGTCTCCGGGGAGTCCGGATCTTCCTCATTCTTTAACTCCACCCATGCGTTTGTGACCATCTTTCCTTCGTCATCCACATAGTACTCGTCGATCTTCGCGTTTTTTACGATCTGTCCATCTTCACCGAGATAGAACCAGTCTTCTCCACGCTTTCTCCAGGCATCGGTGGTGAGGTACCCGTCCTCATCGTAGTAGACCTTTGCGTCGCCTTCTGTCACCCAGCCGTAGGATGCCGCATAGACCGGCAGGCCGGAGACCATCATCATAAATGCTGCCGCGGATAAGACCGCAGCGATCTTTGTCTGTTTTTTCATAATCGGTTTTCTCTCCTTTTTGATATGAAAATTGAAATGTTTTGCCGTGGTGTTTTCGTTTACGGGCTGATTATAACAGGCTGTGGAGGCCGAATTCCAGTGTAGGTTCCTGGCATATCTGGAACGCCGTGGAAAGCATTTCATGGGATGGAAAATGCGGAAAATTAAGGCGGAGAGTGCCGCCGGGGAGGACCTGCGAAAACCGTAACTGTTCAGTACCTTCACAGTTACATGCAAAAATCCATTCCAAATCGGCTACGCCGATGGGATTTTTGCCTTTTAGCCTAGGTTTTCTTACGGTCAGCGCAGCAAGTGCGCAGACCTACTGAACAGTTACTGAAAACCTTACAAAAATATGATCTACTGGACGGTATGCGGTCCGCATGGTATAATCTAGAAAGGTATATTTGGTACAAATTCAGCCATGCACCCAGGTAAATGAAAACGAGAAGAGTTGTAGGGTTGAATTTGTCGATTTGAGAGAGGAGAAGGTTTCACTTATGAGAATGAAGGTTTCTGATTATATTGCCCAGAAGCTGGTAGACGAGGGCATCACCGACGCGTTTATGGTGACGGGTGGAGGCGCGATGCACCTGGATGACGGGCTTGGACACCAGCCGGGACTGCATTGCTATTTTAACCATCACGAGCAGGCCTGTGCCATCGCAGCCGAGGCCTACGCGAGAATCCATAACAAGATCGCGGCTCTCTGCGTGACAACAGGTCCTGGCGGAACAAACGCGATCACCGGAGTAGTCGGCGGATGGCTCGACTCGATCCCGATGCTCGTCTTATCCGGACAGGTCCGCTATGACACGACCGCCCACAGCACAGGACTGGGGATCCGTGCGATGGGGGATCAGGAATTCGAGATTACAAAAGCGATCGACTGCATGACAAAGTACAGCGAGATGGTGCTGGACCCGATGCGGATCCGTTTCTGTCTGGAGAAATCACTTTATCTGGCGCAGACAGGAAGACCGGGACCGTGCTGGCTCGATATTCCGTTGAATGTTCAGGGGGCTTACATTGAGACGGAAGCGCTTCTCGGATTTGATAAGGACGATTACGAAGCAGGCGGAACCGGCTGGTCCGGTCACGGAACCGGATGTTCCGGATGTACGATCTGCATGATGAATAAAGTTGAAGGGAAACCGGCAATGATCCCGTCCGATGTGAGCGGACAGGGCGAAAAACGTGTGAAACTGCCGGATCCTGTGACGGTAGAGCAGGCGAGAGAAATCTTAAAGAAGGTCCGCGAGGCGAAGCGCCCGGTGATCAACGCCGGAAACGGAATCCGAATCGGAAAGGCATTCGATGTATTCGCGAGAGTCGTAAAGAAGCTTGGAATCCCGGTTGTCACTGGCTGGAACAGCATCGACTGCATGTATGACACAGACCCGCTCTATGTGGGACGTGCCGGACATATGGGTGACCGTGCCGGAAACTTTGCAGTACAGAACAGCGATCTCTTATTGTCGTTGGGAAGCCGTCTCTCGATCCGTCAGGTGGGCTATAACTACCCGACCTGGGCGAGAGAGGCCTATGTGATCTACAATGATATCGACGCCGAGGAGTTAAAGAAACCGACGGTCCATGTTGACATGCCGGTCCATGCGGATGTCAGGGACCTTCTCGAGAAGCTGGAGCTCGTCCTCGACGAGGAAGAGTTCGATCCGAACGGCGGAGCAAAGGATAAAGAAGCCGTAGACTGGTGGATCAGACGATGTCAGGAATGGAAAGAAAAATACCCGGTCGTTCTTCCGAAACACTATGAGGCCGGAAATGACGAGCCTGCAAATGTTTACGCGGCGATCAAGGAGATCAGCAGGCGCGGAGAGGAAGATCAGATCACCGTTGTGGGAAATGGCTCCGCGTGCGTAGTAGGCGGACATGCCTACGAGATGAAGAAAGGACAGCGGTTCATCAGCAACTCTGCCATCGCGTCCATGGGCTACGACCTTCCGGCAGCTATCGGTGCCTGGGTCGCAGACCATACAAAGGACATCATCCTTGTGACAGGTGACGGAAGTATCCAGATGAATCTTCAGGAGCTCCAGACCATCGTTCACCATCATATGGGAATCAAGATCTTCCTGATCAACAACGGTGGTTACCACTCCATCCGCCAGACCCAGAAGACCCACTTCCATGAGCCGCTAGTGGGAATCGGCGTGGACAGCCACGACTTAAGCTTCCCGAGCATGGAGAAGCTTGCGTGGGCATACGGTTATCCGTATGTGGCAGCCCACCACAACAGCGAGCTCGGCGAGGCGGTGGAGAAGACACTTGCCATGGACGGTCCGGTGATCTGTGAGATCTTCGTGGATATGAAACAGGGCTTCGAGCCGAAGGCAGCCGCAAAGATGCTGCCGGACGGAACCATGGTATCCGTACCGCTGGAGGATCTGGCTCCGTTCCTTCCGGAGGAAGAGCTGAAGGAAAATATGATTATTCCGTTAGTAGAGAATAAATAAGAAGGTTCAGTGTGCCTGGGACATGGAACTTAGAAGAAAATGCAAGATGGTTCAGAAAATTCCTACCCGTATACAGTAACATCATGTACAATATACTGGCAACCGGGAATAAGATGGATGATTGATCAGCGTTAAATGAGGAAAGGGGCAGCAGAATATGAATATCATCATGACAGGTTCGACGAGCTTTGTCGGCGCGGCAACGGTGCGGGAACTCTTACGGAGAGGGCACACGGTGACCGCCATTGTGCGCCCCAAATCCTCAAAACTTGATACGATCCTTGAGGGAAATGAGGAGGCACTTTTATCCGGGCGTCTTCTCGTGACGGAAAATGATCTTTCCGAGCCGGAAAAACTTTTAGAAAAAGTGACAAAACCGCAGGACGTGTTCTGCCATTTCGGCTGGGGCGGATCCGGGAGCGCGTCAAGAACGGACAAGGCGCTTCAGGAGAAGAATATGGAGATCTCCCTGGAGACGATTCGGACGGCGAAAGCCCTAGGCTGTAAAAAGTTCCTGTTCTCCGGCTCCCAGGCGGAGTACGGAATGCACCAGGATCTGATCACGGAGAACACGGTCTGCGAGCCGAAATCCTTGTATGGAGAGGCGAAGCTTGCCATGCGGGAAAAGGGAGAAAAACTCTGTGATGAACTGGGACTGCGGTACATTCACGCCAGGATCTTCAGCGCCTACGGCCCCGGGGACCACCCGTGGACGTTAGTGGAGTCCTGTTTGGACATATTCTTAAGTAATAAGGAAATGTCCCTGGGGGCATGTACCCAGAAGTGGAATTTCCTCTATATCGACGATCTGGCGAGAGGGATGGCGGCACTCTGCGAAGCCCCGGAAAGTGCGTTTGAGGGACTTGAAAATCCTGTATTTAACTTCGGCGGTGCTGAGACAAAGGTATTAAAGGAATTTGTGGAGGAGATCCACGAACTCTGCGGCGGACAGGGCGAGAGCCAATACAACACCCGCGGGGAGAACGCCGAAGGTCTGATCAATCTGATGCCGTCCATCGAAAAGCTGGAGACGGTGACGGGATGGAAGCCAGAGGTCGATTTCAAGACCGGAATTACAAGGATGATCGCGCTCAGAAAGAGAACCATTTAACTGAACGAGAAAGCAATTCTGGGGTGGCAGAGAGGGAAGCAATCAGTTGAAAATGCAGACCGATCACAGATTGGGAAAAAATGCCGCGAAATACGTCGAGTATTGACAAAACAGAAAAAATGGTTACAATGATAAAATTTAAAGAATAGGCAACAATTTAGAAAAAAGTTCAGCAGATCGGCGCCCGCCGCACTGCTGAAAGAAACTGAAAAAGGTGCCCGAAGGTACCCGTCAGGTAAAATTTAAGGAAGAAGAAAATATAACATGAAAAAAATCAGCGTTTTGATTCCATGCTATAACGAGGAGGAGAATGTCGTTCCGATCAGCGAAGCGGTCATCGGCATTATCACAAAAGAACTGCCTCAGTACGACTATGAGCTGGTCTTCATCGACAACGACTCCACCGATAAGACGAGAGAACTGCTCCGCATGCTCTGCGCGAAGAATCCGAAGATCAAGGCGATCTTCAACGCGAGAAACTTTGGACAGTTCAATTCTCCATATTATGGAATCCTTCAGGTAACCGGTGACTGCGTGATCTCCATGGTGGCGGATTTCCAGGATCCGGTGGAACTGATTCCGAAGTATGTCCACGAGTGGGAGAATGGCTATAAGATCGTCATCGGAATCAAGACGAGCAGCAAAGAGAACCCGGTGATGTACTGGCTCAGAAGCTGCTACTACAAACTGATCCGGAAATTATCCGACGTGGAGCAGATCGAGCACTTTACAGGCTCCGGACTCTACGACAGACAGTTTATCGAGGTCTTAAGAAACTTAAACGATCCGACCCCGTTCCTTCGCGGGATTGTTGCGGAGTTGGGCTTTAAGAGAAAAGAGATCCCGTACGAGCAGCCGAAGCGCCGCGCGGGGAAGACCCACAATAACTTCTATAAATTATATGACGCGGCAATGCTCAGCTTTACATCTTACACAAAAGCGGGCCTGCGCCTGGCAACCTTTTTCGGCGCCTTCTGCGGTGGCGTGAGCTTTATCGTAGCAGTCATATATCTGATCATGAAACTCTTATATTGGGACCGCTTTATGGCAGGTATGGCGCCGCTTCTCATCGGAATGTGTTTTCTTGGATCTGTCCAGATCTTCTTTATCGGCCTGCTTGGCGAGTATATCATGAGCATCAATACCCGTGTGATGCACCGCCCGCTCGTTGTGGAGGAGGAGCGCATCAATTTTGATACACCGGCCGGTGCACAGGAGGAAGTATGAAGTACAGTGTTGAAGTGATGAGAGTCCGGGAGCAGACGATCCAGTTAAATGGCTGGGCTGTTGAGAGCAACCCGGATTCCGTGATCACCTACCGGGTCGAGGATGAAGCGGGACAGCCGGTGAAGGCAAAGATCGTTCCGACGAGAAGAGATGACGTGAGCCAGATCTATTATAAGAAGATCATCGACCGTGATCTCGGCTTTGATATCCGTTTTCCGTATGAACATGGAAAGAATTATTATCTTGTGATCTGCGGCGAGAAGAAGACGACCCGTGTGAAATACAGCGATATGACGATCCGCAGAAAAACCGGCGCGGCAAACCGCAAGGTACAGAAGCTCATGAACCTTATGAACATGGAGACAGTCCATGTTGCCTGGGACTTCTTAAAGGAAAATGGTCTGAAAGCCCTGATCTTAAAATCCAAGCACAAGATCCAGGGGATCGATGACGATTACGACTACGCAGAATGGTGGAACCTCACGAAACCGTCAGAGGAAGAGCTGGAAGAGCAGAAGAAAAAGACGTTCGGCTATATGCCGAAATTTTCGATCGTGATCCCGGTCTATAAGACTCCGGAGAAATTCCTGAAGGAAATGCTGGACTCCATCGTGGAGCAGACCTACGCGAACTGGGAACTCTGCATCGCGGACGGCAGCCCGGCGGGTGAGAGTGTCGAGAATGTTTTAAAGAAATATGCGGAGAAAGACGCGAGGATCCGCTATCAGGTACTGGGGGAAAACCGCGGTATCTCCGGAAATACGAACGCCGCCCTTGAGATGGCAGAAGGTGATTTCATTGTTCTTGCGGATCATGATGACCGTCTGACACCGAACGCGCTCTTTGAGTGCGCGAAAAAACTGAATGAGAATGAAAACTGCGATGTCCTCTATTCCGATGAGGACAAGCTTGACATGGATGGGGATGAACTGTTCGACCCGCATTTCAAGCCGGATTTCAATCCGGACCTGTTGACGAGCGTCAACTATATCTGCCATCTGTTTGTGGTGAAAAAAGAACTGCTCGATAAAGTCGGCGGTTTCCGGCCGGAATATGACGGAGCCCAGGATTACGACTTTATTTTCCGCTGTACAGAGAATGCAAAGCAGATCTGCCATATCCCGAAGGTGCTCTATCACTGGCGCTGCCACCCAAATTCCACGGCAAGCAACCCCGAGAGCAAGCTTTATGCCTTCACAGCCGGTTCCCGTGCCATCATGGACCACTATAAGAGAGTGGGAATTGAGGCAGAAAAGGTAGAAAAGGGCGTTGATTACGGGATCTATCACACGACGTTTAAGATCAAGGATGATCCGCTTGTGTCCGTAATTATCCCGAACAAGGACCACACCGTGGACCTCGACAACTGCATCCGCCCGATGCTGACGGAGGGAACCTATAAGAACCTGGAGTTCGTCATCGTGGAGAACAACAGTACGGAACAGGCGACCTGGGATTACTACGAGAAGATCCAGAAGGAATTCCCGAATGTGCACGTTGTCCGCTGGGAAAGAGAGTTCAACTACTCCGCGATCAACAACTTCGGCGTACAGCACGCAAAGGGCGAGTATCTTTTGTTTATGAACAACGATATTGAGCTGATCGCGAAAAATTTCGTTGAAGAGATGCTTGGCTTTGTCCAGAGGGAGGACGTGGGGATCGCCGGTGCGAGACTGCTCTACGAGGATGACACGATCCAGCACGCCGGTGTTGTTATCGGTTTCGGCGGTATCGCCGGTCATACGTTTATCGGACTTCATAAATCCGAGAACAGCTATTTCAATCGCGCGATGTGTGCCCAGGATTACAGCGCGGTCACAGCGGCCTGCATGATGAGCAAGCGTTCCGTATTTGACGCTGTGGGGGGATTTACAGAAGAGCTCGCGGTGGCTTTCAATGATATTGATTACTGCATGAAGGTGAGAAAGCTCGGAAAACTTGTAGTATACGCGCCTTATGCGGTGCTTCACCACTATGAATCCAAGTCCCGCGGACTTGAGGACACACCGGAGAAGGTGGAGCGATTTAACCGTGAGATCGCCACCTTCGCGAAGCGCTGGCCGGAGATCCTGAGAGACGGAGATCCGTACTACAATCCGAACCTGACACTGAGAAAATCAAATTTTGCGCTGCGTGACCTGAAAAAGGAAAAAATCGGGGAACCATATAAACTGGAGGTACCGTTAGACGAATGAAGACAACGATCATAATTCCGAATTACAACGGACTTTCGTTTATGGAACCGTGCTTTGAGGCACTGGAAAAGCAGACGACAAAGGATTTCAAGATCCTGGTGGTGGACAACGGATCCACGGACGGAAGTGTTGAATGGCTGAAGGAGCGGGAGATCCCGTCGATCTTTCTCCCGGAAAACACAGGCTTTTCCGGGGCTGTAAATGTGGGGATCAGGGCGGCAGATACGCCGTATGTGATCTTATTAAATAATGATACAAAAGTGGCTCCCCACTACGTCGAAGCGTTGGAGAGGGCCATGGACCGGTCGGAGAAGATCTTTTCCGTCAGCAGCAAGATGATCCAGATGTACCATCCGGACCTCATGGACGATGCCGGAGACATGTACAGCGTCCTCGGCTGGGCGTTCCAGCGTGGCGTCGGACGGCCGGAAAAGCTCTATAAGAGAAGCTGCCGCGTCTTTACAGCGTGTGCCGGTGCGGCAATCTACCGCCGGGAAGTGTTTGAGACCATCGGATACTTCGATGAGATGCATTTCGCCTACCTCGAGGATATCGATGTGGGATACCGGGCGAAGCTTTACGGATATGACAACGTATTCTGCCCGGAAGCTGTGGTATACCATGTAGGCAGCGGGACAAGCGGATCAAAGTATAATTCCTTTAAGGTGAAGCTTGCCGCGAGAAATAATGTGTATCTGAATTACAAAAATATGCGCACATGGCAGTTGCTTTTAAATTCTCCGTGTCTTCTCGCGGGAACATTTGTAAAGTTCCTGTTTTTTAAAAAGATGGGATTCGGAAAAGACTATGTGTCCGGATTCCTTGAGGGGATCAGAACATTAAAGAACTGTAAACGCGTCCCTTCCTTTAAAGGAAGAATACAGCGGGAGATCGGGATCCAGCTTGAGCTGATCGCCGGAACCGCAGTCTATGTTTATGAGTTTTCCAGGAGACAGGCGGCGAAGCTTGGAGCGAAAGTCTGAGATTCTTCGCCGGACGCTGTGCGGCCGGCTCAGTGCGGATAGGCTGAACGGCTGCTTTTATGCAAAATAAACGAATAATTTACGGAAATCTCATATTTTCTTAAGAAATCGTATATATGCAAATGGGTAAATTTTATGTATACTATGTATGCATATTTTTTATGATGGCGGTACTATGTCCGGAGGAGTGACCTTAGAAAGGCAGTCTGCCGGGGCATGGTATAGTTGAAAATACCTGCCGTGGGGAATTGGCTGGCGCAGCTGTGCATGCGCTGACCACGGAAAGAATTCTGACCGGCATGTTCCTTGGAAAACAGGGTGAAAATTATATGATCAAAGATAATCAGAAGAGCCTCAACCGTTTTCACGTTGTGCTTGACGCCTTCGTGACCGCATTCTCTTATCTGCTTGCATGGTTTATCGTAATCGGAAGCGGATGGGCGAACCTGCTCGGAAAACGGACACTTGAGGTCGGTTTTTATTTTGGCGCGCTCCTTGTCATTATTCCGGCGTATCTGCTTTTGTACTCCTTTTTTGGACTGTACACGCCGAAGCGTGTACTCGGACGCAGAAATGAATTCGGAAAGATATTCAAGGCAAACACGATCGGACTCCTTATTTTTGGTCTGATCCTGTACTTTGGAAGAAAAGAGCCGCATCTCTACAACTTCTCCCAGAGACTGGTCGTATATTTCTATGTGCTGAACGTGGCGTTTATGACCATTGAGCGGAATGGAATCCGGATCGTGCTTCGTTCCATGCGCTCAAAAGGATACAATCAGAAACATATCCTGTTAGTTGGCTATTCCTCCGCAGCGGAAGGGTTTATCGACCGGGTAAACAAGAATCCGGAATGGGGGTACACGATCCGCGGGATCATTGATGATACGAAGGAACGCGGAAGTGAGTATAAGGGAGTAAAGGTCATCGGCTGCATCGAGGACCTCGACTATATTTTAGAGCAGAACAGTCTCGATGAGATCGCCGTCACACTGAGCCTGAGCGAGTATGAAAAACTCCGCCATATCGTTGCTCTCTGTGAAAAATCCGGCGTGCACACGAAGTTTATCCCGGATTACGGGAACATTATCCCGACGATCCCGTATATGGAAGATCTCCAGGGCCTGCCGGTGATCCATATCCGCCGCGTTCCGTTGAATGATCCGATGAACGCGATGGTAAAGAGAGCCGTCGATATCGTGGGTGCGATCGTGGGGATCGTACTTTTCTCCCCGATCATGCTGATCGTGGCAGTGCTCATAAAGCTGACATCTCCGGGACCGATCATTTTTTGTCAGGAACGAGTCGGCCTTCACAACCGGCCGTTTAAAATGTATAAATTCCGTTCCATGACGGTTCAGGATCCGGGCAAGGAGAAGAGCCGCTGGACAACAAAGGGAGATGCCCGTGTAACTCTCATCGGAAAAATTATCCGCCGTACAAGCATCGACGAGGTGCCGCAGTTCTTTAATATCCTGATTGGTGATATGAGTCTTGTGGGTCCGAGACCGGAACGGCCATTTTTCGTTGAAAAATTTAAGGAAGAAATCCCGCGATATATGATCAAGCACCAGGTCCGTCCGGGCCTTACCGGCTGGGCGCAGGTGAATGGTTACCGTGGAGACACTTCGATCATTAAGCGGATCGAGCACGATCTCTATTATATCGAGAACTGGACACTTGGTCTTGATTTCAAGATCATGTTCTTAACGGTTTTCAAGGGATTCATCAATAAAAACGCTTACTAAGACGAGGACAAATGACATGAATTATGAAGACGAATTAGACCGTTCCCGCGCCAGAAAGAGCAGACGGCGTGAGAGCGAGAGTGAGACGTCCGCAAAACGCCGCACTCACAGGACGGAAGATCTGTATTCTATGAGTGCTGACCCGGGAAGCCGTGCAGGCCGTGCCGCAGCAAAGAGCCATGGGGCAGCTTCCCACAATCACAGAAGACGGAAAAACGGAAACAAGAAGAAAAAGATCATCATCGGTGTTCTGATCGCCCTGATCGTTCTGGTCCTGGGTTTTGCCGCAGCGGTATACGGCTATATCCAGCACAACTTCGGAAAGATGAACGGACAGAATAATTTTGATATTGCGGACGTTCGGAATGAGAACATCTCTCTGGAAATGAGAGATAAGATGGAAAAAGGCTACTGGACCATTGCGGTATTTGGCCTGGACTCCCGTGACAATTCCACAGGAAAAGGCAACCAGTCCGATGTTATCATGATCGTGAACTTAAATCGTGAGACCGGAGAGATCAAGCTGGCATCCGTATTCCGCGACACTTACCTGAATGTGAGCGACAAGAACACATACAATAAGATCAACGCGGCATATGCGATGGGTGGTCCGGAACAGGCCGTAAAAGCCCTGAATAAGAATCTGGATCTCAACATCACCCACTATGTAGCGTTCAACTGGAAGGCAGTCGCAACAGCGATCAACATCCTCGGCGGTGTCGACATCGATATCAGTAAGTCCGAGTTCTACTACATCAACGCGTTCATCACAGAGACGGTAAAAGGTACCGGAATTGGTTCTGTACAGTTAAAGAAAGCAGGTGTGAACCATCTGGATGGCGTACAGGCCGTTGCCTATGGACGTCTTCGTCTGATGGACAGTGACTATGCGCGTACAGAGCGCCAGAGACTTGTAATCCAGAAGGCATTCGAGAAGGCGAAAAAGGCAGACTTTGCGACATTAAACAGCCTGATCGGCAATATGTCCGCGATGTGCGCGACAAATATCAATATGAATGATATCCTTCCGATGGCGAAGAATGTCACGAAATACCATCTCGGTGAGACGACCGGATTCCCGGCAGCCCGCGGAGAGCAGAAGATGAAGATCGGCAAGCTGAAATTGTCCTGTGTTATCCCGCAGACACTCGTGAGCAATGTTACAAGCCTTCACAAGTTCCTCTATGGTGAAGAGGACTACAAGCCATCCAGCACGGTCCAGACGATCAGCAATAAGATCGCTGAACTTACTGGACTGAATAAGGCTGGCAAGGAAATCGATCATGTAGCGACGGATCAGGGATATATCCCGAAGGGCGAGACGGAGGCCACAACACTTTCCGCTGAAGAGGAGAGTAAGAAGGAGAGTCAGGAAGAATCCCAGATGGAGTCCATGCTTGAAGAATCCAAGAAGGAATCTGAGAGCACGGGTGAAACTGAGACAGGACCGGACGGCAAGCCGATCGAAACTTCTTCCGGAAGCCATGAGACCAGCGCCGCTTATGAGACGGATGAGCATGGAAATATCTATGTGAAGCCGACAGAGAGTCACGCAGTGAGCCCGACAGATGAGGCGGAGACTTCCACGGAGGAGTTCCGTCCGTCAAATCCGCAGGAGACCACAGCGGAGAATCCGGTGGGACCGGGATATGAAAAGTCCACCGCTGTTCCGGAGGCGACCACAAGCGCCGGCCCGGCAGCCCAGACAGAAGGACCGAGTTCTGTGACTGTTCCAGGCGGAACAGTTGCACCGGAAGGTCCGGCTGCTGGAGTTTAGGAACAAGGGCCAGGCAAAAAGGTTATAAAGGAAATATAGGATCTTAAGGATCAAGACGCATCGTCTGATTGATTTGGAAGAAATATTCCAGACTACCAGATGGTGCGTCTTTTTTTGCGTGCAGCGGGCCATATCCATACCTGTGCGATAACGGTACTACTGTGAAAAATCTCGACAAATGGCTGATTTTTTTGAATTCGCGGTAGTCCGGCACAGTGGAAAGGTTTTACCCGGCTATATTTTCAAACGAAAATCTGAATTTACAATTTACATAGATTATACAAAGTAGTTACCGAACCATGGTTTTTGGTTTCGGGGATTCGTGATAAAAATAATACTGTACAGAGAAAGAAAAAACGTAACTATTCAGTACCTTCATAGTTACGTGCAAAGTCCATTCCAGATCAGCTTCGCTGATGGGATTTTTGCCTTCCAGCCTATGTT
>ENA-UEPJ01003613-UEPJ01003613.1-human-gut-metagenome-genome-assembly--contig:-NODE-3613-length-13458-cov-4.938943_pt1 | contig 13458 bp, 8 predicted proteins | sample MGYA00242890_ERZ507896 | MGnify/ENA primary metagenome ERZ507896 (study PRJEB26167, sample SAMN06115508) | human gut metagenome | host: Homo sapiens | place: China:Qinghai | collected 2015-08-20... | reverse complement strand
GTGCAGGACAGAACGGTGTTTTTCCTCGGTTCTTTCCGCTACGTTTATAAAGACCGTTACGTCTTTAACTTCAATTACCGGGCAGACGGGGCGGACGCGATCGGGGATGCCAATCGCTTTACGCCATTATGGTCCGTGGGATTAAGATACAATTTGCATCATGAAAAATTCTTTAAAAACAAGATAATCACGGAATTATCCTTTCGGGGTTCCTACGGATACACCGGCAACATTGACCGTACCGCTTACCCGTTCTCTACTATCACTTTAGGTAGCGACACATACGAGGGAAATCGATTTGCCACTCATTTCACGTATCCCAATCCGTCGGTAAACTGGGAAAAAAAGCTGGATCGAAATTTCGGGATAGATATTACTTTTCTGAAAGGTAAAATAAATTTCGCCATGGATTATTACAATAACCGGACAAAAAACATTCTGGAAAACCTAACGATACCTATTTCCACGGGAAGATCCAGTGTAAAAGCCAACGGAGGTACTGTTGAAAATAGCGGAATCGAATTCTATCTAAGTTCAAGGCTTGTAAGTACCACGAATCTGTCATTTAGTATCTCTGCCAACATTGCCCGCAACAAGAATGTCATCATCCGTTCAGAACATGATTACTACTCGTACGCGGAAGCTATCAGTTCAAGCGTACTCAAAGGAGGCGTTGTCAATGTTGTCGGAAAGGAAACCGGAGCTATTTACGGGTGGAAGTCCGCGGGTGTTGATGCACTATCGGGAAATCCCCTGTATTATCTCACGCCCGCGGGCAAAAGGGAATACGCCCAACTCTTGGATAGATGGGATAGTCTGGTAGAATTTGAAAAAGCAAACTACCAAAGTAGTGGAGTAATTCCGTCCTTGACTTCCGTACCGGACTATGTCGCCTATGATAGAGAATCGGGTATGTTACCGAAACATTTCACCTCTTCCATGCAATACCTCGGTCGTTCCAACCCGAAGTACGTGGGTGGTTTCAACACCTATTTGCGATATAAAAATCTGGAATTTACCACTCAATGGAGTTACAAGATAGGACACATTATCCAGTCATTCAATGACCTCCAGAATGCACCCAACAGTAGTAATAATGATGCTTTGTCAACAGGGTATTCCAGCGATTTATCCGTTTCCGGGACAAACAGGGAACGCCGATACCTGACGTTCTGGAAAACAAGAGGAGATGTCACGGATATCGCTCGTTTCGTGTCTTCAGGCAATGATTACTGGGCAGGAATGACGACGTCCGACAAATACGAAAAGGGGGATTATATTCGTTTGACCAATATCAGCGTAAGTTACCGCCTCCCCGCGGAATTGGCACGACGTTTCGGCATGAACAATATGTCTCTTTCATTTAACGCATATAACTTACTAACCTTTACTAAATATAAAGGAATGGATGTCGCAACCGGAGGTTCATTCTCCTACCCGACAGCCAGAGAGTATAATATTAAATTGTCAGTAGGCTTCTAAAAATCAAATACATGAAAAAGATATATCTATTAATAGCTTTGATTAGTTCACTTTTTATCCAAAGTTGTGATAAATTTCTGGACTTGAAACCACAGGATATCCAAGTCGTCAGCAAAATAGAAGACTATCGCGATCTTCTGGCCAGTTACATGAGGTTATTAAAAACCACAAACGGCAGCCAGAAACCGGTGCTAGGAAGTGTCTATCTATACCCTAAATTCCACGCGGCAGAAGCATTCGTGTACAGAAGCGGAGAACTATCCATTAACAAGAACTCTACCACTTATTATGACGCAAATCTAGGAGAATACAATGCCAGCGCGGTAAAGATACTTACATGGATGGATAGTGACGCGGATATCTGGAACAGGTATTATTCCTTCCTTGGACCGATCAACATGATTATTGACGGAATCACTACCGCTGACGGAGAAGACGAAGATTTAAGAAACTATGTCAAGGGGGAAGCGTTAATCTGGAGAGCCTATTCTTATTTCAAACTCATGCAATATTACTCTCCTTATAAAGAAAATGATTACGGGATACCCGTCTTCTTAAAACCATATGACGATCCGGGAAACGCTATGCCAAAACGGGAAACACAAACAGTCGTGTATGAACGTATCCTTGCCGACTGCCGGGAGGTAATCGACCTTCTGGAGCAAACGCCTTCCAACCAATGGAACTGCGCGTATGAACCCAGATTTGTTCACGGTATGCTTGCCAGCATTTACTGTTACAAAGCGATGTCCGCCGCCGCGGAAGAGGACGATTGGCAGAATGCCGTTGACCACGCGGATAAGGCTATGGGGGGACGCTCTTTTGTTCGCGACCAAACTACTTATGACGCTATCTTTGACACTCCCGCACAACAAACCTTCAAGAATGACGAATTTTACTTACGATTGGTTGACGGCAGAAACGTACAAATCGCCAATTTCATGGATACTTATTTCCAAGGCTCATCTTATGGCCCGGCAGATATCGGTCCCTCGCGAGAATTCTATAATTTATATAAAGAGGATGATGTCAGAAAGAAGACTTTTTTCAGAACCCAGACTGATGGTAGCATCATATTCGACAAATACAATATTTCCAACGACCCGATGGCATTTCTCGGAGCAGGCGGCATCATCATGTTTTTCCGTCTAGCCGAAACCAGCTTGATTAAAGCCGAAGCATTGTACAGACTGGGGAAAACGGCGGAAGCCAAAGAAGTACTTGACAAATTCAAACAAGGACGATATCTCGACATCCCGGGCTCTTACACGGAATCCGACCTGTTGGACGAAATATTGAAAGAGCGTAAACTCGAATTCTATCATGAACAGGATACGTGGTGGCTTGATATGAAACGTCTGGGGACCCGCGTGGAAAGAGTGGTCAACGGAACCCTGTACGTGTTGGAACCCGACGATTTTCGTTACAGCTTCCCTATTCCCGAAACGGAAATGTCTGTAAACAAAAATATGGTACAGAATCCCGGTTGGGACGAGATCAGTCTTTAAACTTTCAAATTGAAAAACATGAAAAAAATTCTATACACAATAGCAGGCTTACTCGCCGGATGTATTTTATCCTGCACTCCCGACAAATACGACGTCGCGAAAATAGGTATGACCGACATGAGTAGTATCAAAGAAATAAAATTACGTACCAATCATTTCCAAGTATTGGCAAACGGGAAAGCACAACTTGAATTTTGCCCCCTTCTCATTACGAACGACGGATTTGAAGTACAAGACAGCAGAGTAGACCATTCCCAATTAGAGTATTATACCTTGTCGGGAGTATCTCTGTCCAAAACATACACAACATCAGACAAATCCCTCATCGGACAGGAGATCAACGCGTACGCGAAAATTAAAGGACGGGATATTATCTCGAACACGGTATCTTTCTCCGTGGTAGATCCTTCCGCCATGGACACGTACACCGAAATCACCATCCCCATCGTGTTTCATTTGATCCAGTCCAACAATGATATCATCGAATACGGGGGAGAAATACCCTTGGAAAGAATCAATTTACTAATCGACAAAATAAATAACACGTTCTCCGGGGCTGTCAGTCAAAATGCCACAGGCGTCGATACTAAAATAAGATTTAAAGCGGCGGTTTACGATCCTTCCGGGAACAAATTGCGAGAACCCGGAATCAATCGGATTCGCGTGGAAAAGGTGAGTGATGAAGCCGGAGATCAATACAAAACGCTGATCGCGAACGAAAAGGCATTGTGGCCTTACGACAAATACCTGAACGTTTGGTTGATATCAGACAGGGACAACGAATACACGTCTTTCCATTCCACGATATCCACCCAATGCGTTCCCCGATATATTTACCAAGGAACCGATCTGACAGGAAAACCGGAAGGCCTCGAATTATCAACCCGACCTGCAGACCGGGAACCAATAGCTAATGAAATCGGCATATTGTATAAAATACAATCACTTCAAACCATGGTTCGGACTTTTGTAAAAAGTGATAATGAACTGATAAACTGTTTCGGCTTTTATTTCGGTTTATTGCCCACGTGGGAAACTTATATATTCTTCGGGTACCCGGAAGACTATTGTTCGGACACGCATAAATATTGCGGATATGATGTCGACGGATATCAAAATAACATGACACAATACAAACTGGTCGGGAATTGTTATTTCCTCGCTGAAAATATCATGGATGATCCTGTCGGCGTTCATCGTTCCATCAGTTTGCAACAGTGTCAACGCATCCGATGGATACTAAATAATTGCCCGGAGCGTTCAGCATGGAAATCCGATTTTGCCTTTACAGGCCAATAAAACAAATACCGCTAAAACAATAATATACAGGAAGAAACTACTCTGACAAAGAGTGAAGTTTCTTCCTCCGGAACTCGATTAATATTGTATTAAACATTGTATAAAATCATTTTGTATGGAAGAACCTATTGTAAAAGTCGAAAACTTATCCCATCGTTATAGCGTGCAATGGGCTATTAAAGACATTAATTTTGAAATCACTAAAAACGGAATTTATGGTCTGCTCGGTTCAAACGGGGCGGGGAAATCTACCACGATGAACATCATGTGCGGAGTTCTTAAACAAACGGAAGGTAATATATTTATTAAAGGGATTGACATGCGGGAACAACCCGTCGAGGCAAAACGCCATATCGGTTTTCTGCCGCAAACCCCTCCCTTGCACCCGGACCTTACCGTGGAAGAGTACCTGACTTATTGCGCCAACTTGCGTTATGTGCCGGACAAGGAAGTACAACATGCCGTGGACTCCGTCACGATTCGTTGCGGTATTTCACATTTTAAAAAACGGCTTATTCGTAATCTATCCGGTGGGTACCAACAACGACTGGGTATAGCGCAAGCTATTATCCACAACCCGGATTTCGTGGTCTTTGACGAACCGACGAACGGGTTAGACCCGAACCAGATTCTTGAAATACGAGGATTGATTAAAGAGATTGCCCAAGATCGCACGGTTATACTATCCACGCATATCTTGTCAGAAGTACAGGCCACGTGCGACTACATTTACATGATAGAGCAAGGCTCCGTGGTCTTTTCGGGTACGATCGATGAATTTGACAACTACATCGAACCGAACTCTCTCCTTGTTTCTCTCGTTGCCCGTCCTTCAGTGGAAGAATTAAAAAGTATTCCGGGTATTTCCAGCGCAGAGGCATTAGAAGGTTCATACTATCGTTTGTATTTTAGGGATAAATCGGAGATCGCGGAACGAGTCGTCGAGACAAGCGTTGCCAAAGGCTGGCGTCTTGACGAAATTAATGTCGAGAGAAGTTCCATGAACACGGTATTCGCGGAGCTATCAAAAAAATAACACAATCTCTGATTTTAAACCAAGAATAATTAAAATTATCAAGCAATGAAAATGATATTCAAAATAGCGAAAACAGAATTACAAACTTTGTTCTATTCGCCCGTTGCATGGTTAATCCTAATCATCTTCACCTTTCAAGCCAGTATTCTTTTCACGAATGTTTTCGATATGTCCGTGAAAAGCCAATCTCTGGAATACCAACTCGATAACGTGACTCTTTTTACATTCGGGGGGATGTTCGGTTTATTCTCCAGAATTCAACAATACCTGTATTTATATATCCCCTTGTTAACCATGGGATTGATGAGCCGGGAACTGAGTAGCGGCTCCATCAAATTACTTTATTCTTCCCCGGTAACAAACAAGCAAATTGTACTGGGGAAATACTTAGCCATGATGCTATACGGATTACTGCTGATGGGGATTCTATCCGTCTTTGTGATGTATTCCGCATTCGCGATTAAATCATTCGATATCATTTGTGTTTTATCCGGATTGCTGGGACTTTATTTACTGACTTGCGCTTATGCCGCTATCGGGCTATTCATGTCGAGCCTAACCTCCTATCAAGTTGTTTCTGCCATGGGCACCCTTGCTATACTGGCCGGTTTAAGTCTTGTCCGCAATGTCTGGCAAGATATGGATATCGTCCGCGATATAACCTACTGGCTGTGTATCGACGGACGTGCCGATGAATTTGTAAACGGTCTGATTTGTAGCGAGGATGTACTTTATTTTATCATTGTCGTCGTCCTTTTCCTTACCCTCACGATCTTGCGTTTACAGGTCATCCGACAAAAGACGAACTGGCTCGTGGCATGGGGAAGATACATCGGCGTGTTCTCGATCGCTATATTCCTAGGATATCTCAGTTCTCGCCCTCAATTAATGTGTTTCTATGATGCCACCCGAACAAAGGCAAGAACATTAACCCCCAACAGTCAGGAGATCGTATCCAAGCTAGAAGGAGATCTCACGATCACAACCTTCGTGAATATGCTGGATCGAAATGTATATTACGGTCTCTCAAGTGCCGTTAAAGATGACATGAGACGGTTCAGAATGTATACGCGGTTTAAGCCCGAAATCAAAATGAAATATGTCTATTATTACGACTCCATTAACAATCCTTCTCTCGATATACGTTATCCCGGTTTATCGTTAAGAGAACAGATGAAAAGAATTGCCGAAACCGTCGATTTTGACACGAACAAAGTAAAAACACCGGAAGAGATAAGAAAGATGATCGATCTTTCCGGAGAAGGCAACCGTTTTGTACGACTACTGGAACGGGGAAACGGTAAAAAAACATTCCTGCGAATATACGAAGATTTCAACGGGGCATTCCCGACGGAATCCGAAATATCAGCGGCATTCAAACATTTAATTATGGATTTACCCCTCGTTGGTTTCGTGAAAGGTCATGGCGAACGCGATATAAAAAGAGGAAGTGACCGGGATTACAAACATTTCTCGCAAGACAAACCGTTCAGATATGCATTAATAAATCAAGGTTTTGATATCACGGAAGTTGATTTACGCCAAGGAATTCCGTCAAATGTACGTATATTGGTTATAGCAGATCCCCGCAGAGCTTTTTCCGCCGAAGAAATGAACACGTTAAATACATACATCGAAAAAGGAGGAAATCTATTCATTGCCGGGGAACCGAAACAACAATCGATCATGAACCCGCTAGTCGAGCAATTCGGGGTACAATTTATGCCCGGATGTCTGGTCAAACCGACAGAAGATTTTGCACCGGATTTAATCATCGCAACCCCGACGAAAGAAGCTGCCGCCTTATCATATATACTGGAAGGAATGCTGCAAATGGAAAACCTTCTGTCAATGCCGGGCTGCACGGGATTAACTTATTCTCCTGACAAAGGATATCAAGTAACACCTTTATTCACGAGTGATCCGACAGGCAGTTGGAATGAACTGGAAACAACGAATTTTGTAGAAGATACTGCCCGCTTGAATCTACAAGCGGGAGAGGTTGAGCGATCTCACGTGACATCAGTTGCCTTATCCCGTAATATAGGAGACAAGGAACAACGAATTATTATTATTGGTGATGCGGATTGTCTCAGCAACGCAGAAATCGAAATGTGGAGAAAAGGGATTAATGCCCGCAATTATTCTTTCGTTAGAGGGGCTTTCTCTTGGTTGTCTTATGAAGAAGCACCTATCGACGTTCGACGTCTGATTCCGCCTGATAATAAAATCTACATTGGAAAAGGAGGTATGAAAATCACAAAACATGCTATGGTAGAGGGACTCCCCGGTCTTCTTCTTGTCATCGCCCTCCTTATCTGGCTTAGACGTAGAGGCAGATAGTGAGCGAAAAAGTATTAAGGGGCTTTATGCCTCTTAATACTCTTCCCAATGCTCCAATCCCGCCCGGTACAAGCGAAGTTCCCGACGCATACGGTCGAGTTCACGTTGCATATCGTGCATACGTCCCATCAATTCATGGATGACACCGATACCCTCGATGTTCACGGACAGGTCTTCATGCCAACGCACAAACCGTTCCAGATCTCCCAATTGCTCAACAGGTAAATAACGTTCGCCGTCAACGACCTGAATATCGATTAATCCATCCTCTTCCAGAGAGATGATAAACGACGGATCGACATGACTTTGCCGGCAATATTCTTTAATTATAATCAAATCTGTTTGCATAACTGACACGTTTTATTTAAGACCTTGTAATTCCTTGAACAACGCTTTCTGCTTCTCCGTCAAGTCGGTCGGTATCTGCACGGAGTAAGTCACGATTAGATCGCCGAACTTGCCGTCTTCCTTGTAGACGGGGTATCCTTTGCCTCTCAACCTTACTTTAGCCCCGTTTTGCGTGCCGGGTTTTACTTTCAATTTCACTTTCCCGTCCATGGTGTCTACCATTTGTTCTCCGCCGAGAATTGCGGTGTAGAGATCCAGCGGTGCCGTCACGTACAGATCATTCCCCAAGCGTTTGAACACGGGGTCTTCGGCTATCACGAAAGTGATATACAAATCTCCTGCCGGACCGCCATTCACGCCGGGAGCGCCTTGTCCCTTCAACTTGATGGTCTGCCCGTCCGCCACTCCCGCGGGAACGGTGATCCTTATATTCTTTCCGTTTACCGTTAATATCTGCTTGTGGGTATGTGCCGCATCTTGAAATGACAGGTGTAATTCCGCGTTATAGTCCTGTCCCCGGAATCCGGCAGAACGCCCTCCGCCACGACGGGAACCGAACAAGGATTCGAAGAAGTCCGAGAACTCCCCGTCACCCCCCATGCCGGAAAAACCGCCTTCCGACGACCAGTAAGCACCACCGCCGCTACCGAAACCACCGCCTTGCTGTTGCTGGCGCTGCCTTTGAGCCTCGAACTCATCGGCATGTTTCCAGTTTTCCCCGTATTGGTCATACTTTTTCCGTTTCTCCGGATCGCCCAATACTTCGTTTGCCTCGTTTATCTCTTGAAAACGTAGCTTGGCATTCGGGTCATCCGGGTTCAAGTCCGGGTGATACTTTCTGGCCAACTTTTTAAAAGCCTTCTTGATGGCATCCTGCGAAGCACTTTTATCAACTCCTAAAATCTTATAGTAATCTATATAGGCCATACTTTTATAATTTATACATTCTGTAATATGTTAATACAAACCATGTACCAACTTGTAATATACGTCTGAAAATGACGCATAGTTACACGAGAACTGACAAAGTGGCAAAAAGTAAAAACAGGAAGACCGACACACGATCCCCCTGTTTTCTAACCGGAGAAAATAAATCTTCCAGAAACTTAGAATGGTGTAGGTAATTCCTTTACTTTCTTTGCAAATCCCGGCAAGTCAAACCCGTAATTCTTAAATTGTTCGACGACCATCTTGTAGCGTGCGTTTACCAGAGGATATTTTTCGGGTGGGAATTTCTCCTCAAACTCTTCTTTCGTCCAACGCATTGCCGCACGGGTGAACATCATAAAATCTCCTCCTTTCGCCGTGACAATCTGTTCTATATTCCCGTACCAATAATCACTCCAATTAAACATACAACACATAGATGTCATACAAGTAATATATCCAACAAAACCACGATTCATATAGTAATTCGGATCTTCGGGATTCTCCTTTTCAATTTCCGTTTTATAATCTATTCCTGCTTGAAAGCCAACTGGCTCAGTGATAAGATTTTTCACCACACTATTTTCAACAATTTTATTATACACGGAATGTACAAGCCCGTGCCTAAAATCCTCTATACCAGGAATATCAAAGATAAATTTTATTGTATCAAGTAAACCTATTGCCCAAAAATCCAAACCATTCAGATTAACTCCAACATTATCACCGTAAGAAGCATAAGATCCCCCTAAATCTTCAGCCAAATAAAGATAGAGCGGGGAACATGCCTCCACGATCTCTTTTTTCCCCAAGAAAGGAACCAAATAATTCTTTAACAAATCCTCGTATTTCGGCATATGGTCATCTGGAACCGGATGTCCGGTCCAATCTCCACCGGCAGAGATCGTCCAGTTTTTATTCAAATCTCCCGGTGTAAAATCCTTATAAATCACGCAAATACCAAAATCATCATACATTTGCTCAAAAAGTTTATCCCACGATTCACTCCCCTGCGGGAATTCAAAACGCACGGGAGAATAATCCCCGGACGGCACTGCCTTGTCTTCATCGTAACAACCGCCTAAAAAAAGACTTAGTCCCGTGATCAACAACAATAAATATCTCATTTTCATAATCGATGTTTTAAATTATACATTATCGCACAGCTACACCTTCCCGCTTGGGGGCTAAAGGATTTTGCACCAACGATGAATTTCTCGTTCGTGTCGATTCCGGAATAGGAAGTGTATAAGCAGGATCTTTTTCTTTTAGCGTGTATTCCACCCATTGATTCCCATCCAAGTTCCAGCGATGCTTTATTTCCGGCATCCCGTACCTTCTTAGGTCATTCCAACGATGCCCCTCGAAACAAAGTTCCCGGCGACGCTCTTCACGGATATAAGTGATCAATGCTTCCGCATCGGAAAAAACACTCAATTTCCGATAGTCTTTTCTACGATATCTCATATAGCGTAAATCTTCCAAACGTTCCATGGCTTTTGTCTGCATTTGGGCGTCTCCCGCCTTGTACAAGAATGCTGCCGCCTCCATAGAATTCAAATACGCTTCAGCCACCCGAAGACTCAATACAGATTGAGCGCTTTCAATCACGCTCCGATTAGAATTCACACCATACTTCCCGACAGGACGACGTACCAACGTATCCCAAGGCATGCCTTCGGGAGCTTCTTTTTTACACCCGGGTTCATCAATAATGTAATTGTCTTTTCTCAAATCACTTTCCGAATAACATTTCAACAGACCATGAGAAGCGACATAATTCCACCTGTTTTTAGGTATTCCCTCCCTCGGGAAAACAGTCAAGCAACCATTTTGAGAATAAGAAAATATTTGCTCCGGGCAATTTACATTACAGAAATCATAATAAGGTACGTCTTCCGTGGGTACAAATTCATTCAAATCCTTCAACCGAAAAGCGTAATCGGAAATCACCTTTTCCGCGTACTTGTGAGCTTGTTCCCAATTCTCCATTTCAAGGTACACGCGGGACAATAACAATTGCGCCATCGGCAGACTGGCTTTATAGTCCGGTCTCCATCGTTTTTCCTCAGGTATAGTCAAATACAGTCGTTCTGCCTCCAACAAATCTTTCTCGATGCGGGCGTAACATTCTTCCACCGTATTCCGGGACATCAACGATTCCTCGATATTACTATTCAGTTTTAACGGAACGCCCAATGCTTTTTTATCATAAGAATAAGGGGCCCCGAATATATTCACGATATACAAATAATTAAAGGCACGCATAGTAAAAGCCTGTGCTTTCAGCTCATTTCTAGTCTCTTCAAGGCCATTTACATCATCGACATAATCAAGCACGGCATTACACCCTAATATCCTGCTATACCCGTCTCTCCACAGGGCAAACCATTGGTCACTCATACCCGCGGCTCCAAATATCTCAAACATATCGGGTTGCCAACTAAAAGCAGCCAAGGGACCTTCAACCGCACTTGTCCTTCCCTCTATAAATTCGCCCCCGTCAACATCGTCATCCAAAAGCACCAAAGGTCCGGCCATGGCAATATTCAGCGTATATACCTCCGCAATCATCAGTTCCCGCAAAGCGGAAACATCTTCCGGTATAAATTGCGTGTTTGATCTCGGCTCTAAAAAATCACTGCAAGAAGCACACACGAGCAGTATTCCCCAAAAATATAACATCATCTTTTTCATAAACTTCCATTTTAAAATCCAATATTAATTCCCAAAGAATAAGTACGAGGCATGACACTGTTCCCCAATTCCGGATCGAAACCGTTGAATTTCTTGCTGGCAATCACAAATACATTGTTCACGTAAGCACTGATAGACAAATTGGTCAAATAAAGTTTCTTACACCATTCCCCGGAAACACGCCATGTCAATGACATCTGGGTACAACGCAGGAAAGAGGCACTAACTACCCGGAAATCGGATTTATCCCACATCTCATACATATTCGAACTACCTCCATCCGGTCTCTTTACCCAATAATCACTAAAATTGCTGCTCGTGTAAATCGCGGGAACCTTGCTCTTGTTTTCATCACCCGGCTCTCGCCAACGTTTAGCAATTTCTTTATCCACGTTGATAAACGGATCCGGCATAAATACACTTCCTCTTTCTCCCGAGTACAAACTTGGCAACCGTTTTTTACCTCCTAAAAGGACAGAGAAGTCCGCGCCAAAAGAAACGTCCTTGTAACGCAAACGGGTATTCAACCCGCCCGTAAAGTAAGGATCTGTCTGACCGGAATACACCAGATACTCTGTCGGGTCCATTTTTGAATCCGTTTCCTCGAAATCCATGTAATTAAACGTCGGATAACCTGTTTCGGGATCCAATCCGGCAAAGGAGAAAGACCAGATGGCAGATATCGGATAGCCTTTCTTTAAAACACGACTGGAGGAGCCAGACAAATACTCACTTAAATCAGGTGTACTGACTTCATTGACAGAACTGCCTTTATTCCAGTTTTTGGAACTATTGATCCCTATCGTCCACGCAAAATCTTTTCGTTGGAAAGGAGTAAAATGAACCGAATACTCCACACCGTGGTTCGTGATTCTTCCCCCGTTAATGTTCATTGAAGATATTCCATACTCTTCCGGAATCTTTTGCGCGACAATCGCATCAGATGAGCGTCCGTAATATTCAAGGTTCATGGTAATCCCGTTGAACAATTGTAAATCGAATCCCAAGTTCCAAGATTTCGTCCGTTCCCATTTCAAGTTAGGATTAGGTAAAGAACGTATTCCCGCCCCGTACTCGTTAAATGGCTTGAAAACTGTACTATATCTTCCTAAAATCATTTCAGGGCTTACCGTATTTACAGAATTTCCCTGCACCCCGTAAGTCGCTCTGAAATTCAATTGGTTCAACCAACTGATATGATTTTTTATAAAAGGTTCTTCAGCCATCCGCCAAGAAACACCAAAAGAATAAGTCGGGTCCATACGTTTATTCACGTCTTGCCCAAAAGCATTCGAGGCATCGGAACGAATATTCGCGTTGAATACATATTTATCTTTGTAAGAATAAGCCACGGTGGCAAACAAGGAAAGATAGTTATTCACCTGATCCGTTTCTTTCCATCCGCCACTATACAAAGCCTGCAATATACCCCAATCTTTAGGAGTCTCTGCTGTCACCAACTGCTTCAATCCGGTCGGTGCGACCAAGCCATTCCCCCTGTCCGGAGTATACCCCCATACCGTGTTTGCCGTACCGTCCGCATCCTCCGAACGTACCTCAATTCCCGCCATCGCGTTCAACCGATGATCTTCATTGAAAGTCTTGCTAAATACAAATTTGTTTTGAATGTTATAACTTTTATTCGAAAGGTATGAAGTCATGTATTCCCCCCCGAAAGGCAGCATGGCGGATTTAAATTCATCGCTTCCGGGTTCTGCCGTACCGTAATCATATGTCTTTGGCATTTCCGGCTGTTCAACATATTCTACGTCCTTTGCTGCATAGACAACGGATATTTTTGAAAGATAAGCGCCTCCC
>ENA-UEPJ01003612-UEPJ01003612.1-human-gut-metagenome-genome-assembly--contig:-NODE-3612-length-13460-cov-8.365912_pt1 | contig 13460 bp, 15 predicted proteins | sample MGYA00242890_ERZ507896 | MGnify/ENA primary metagenome ERZ507896 (study PRJEB26167, sample SAMN06115508) | human gut metagenome | host: Homo sapiens | place: China:Qinghai | collected 2015-08-20... | reverse complement strand
GTTACCGAACCTGAAACATCAGACTTTTTCTGTGTACCATAACCAATTACTGTCTTTCCTTACCCTGTGCCCTGTGTCTATTACTTTTTCTTTTATGATTGCTTTGCAGTCCGCATATACATTCTTTTTCGGTGCTACATATACTATATTGTTGGCAGAGCGTTCATTATCAATATCTGGGTTGCTTTTGTGGTTCTTGTGCAATCGTCTATTGTGTCCATCAATGCCAACTAATGCGCCAGCCTTGTAGTTCTGGCAGTGAAACGAAAATAATTCCTCCTCTCTGTGCGACCATTTACAAGACCGCCTATGCTTCTAAATCTTGTAAAGGTCTAAGCCCCTATACCTTTTGCAAAGGTGGGGCTCAAATTATCTTTCATCATCATTGTAACTGGGTGTTTGTCGGTTGTACTTCTCAAAATCATCTCCCCATTGGTCTGCATCGTCCTCGGCATCCCAACTATCAATTATCTTTTGCGCTTCACACATTAAAGTATGAAATGCAATTATCTGGTCTAATGTCATATCATCTTCATTCATGTAAAATCCCTACCTTCATAAAAAATATGAAATTTGGCTATATAGCACAATTTGAAGTTTAAGCGGTCTTGCATACTTCCTAATGAAACCAATAAACAGCCTTGTTGCCTTACTTGACATAGGCAACATTTTTGGCGGAGTAGCAGAAAGGGAGAACGCACATGACACTATTAGAGATAATAGAGAAACAAAAAGAGGAATAGAAAATAAAAGAGTTGGCATTAAGCCAAAAGATTACCAAAGAGGAAGCGTCTTGGAGATACTACAAAAGCAGAGCATTTAAGTCCATATTTGAAACCCCGCAGTTTTATAATATGAAGCATGTAAAGTATTTAAACCATGAAGAATATCGACTTTTTAAGATACCATTTCAAACGGGTAATAAAAGGACTTCCGCCCATGTTGAATATGAAGAAATCGGCGGAGTAGAGTATAATAAAGCAACCAAGAAAGAACGCACAAAAGAAAGCAAGGAACATAGCGAGCAGTCATCTTTAAGCAGAACCAAGCAAAAAATCTATAATTATGCTTTTTCTAACGATTGGAGCAATGGATTATTTTTCACAATCACATTTGATCCAAAGCAAGTAGATAGTTTTGATTATGATAAATGCTATAAACGATTACACCAATTTCTCAAAAATATAAAAGACCAGAACCCAGATTTTAAATATATCTTTGTTCCAGAATTCCATAAATCTGGGAGAATTCATTTTCATGGTATCGGTACAAATTGCGATAGGTTAAAACTTGAAGATAGTGGAATAAAAAAGAACGGGAAGAAGATTTATAATGTCAATTCCAAAACTTTCAGATATGGATTTACAACAGTTTCAAAAATTGAAGACACCCAGAAAGTGAGCAGTTATATAACCAAGTACATCACAAAAGAAATGATTACCGCCACCAAAGGAAAGCACCGCTATTTATGTAGCAGAAATCTTGACACCGCAGAAGTGGAGAACATCATGCTTGATGATGTTGAAAACTTTATGAAATCCGTTGAACTAAATCCCAAAGTCTGCAACCAAAAGAAATACACCAACGAGGAAACAGGGCAAGAAATTACATATATCAAAGTTAAAAAATAATTTTCTATATTCTCATAGCTTGGCGTGATATAATTAACTTTACAAATAAGAATTCGCAGAGGTGATTTATATGGATAAAAACGAACAGTGGTTGCAATGGGCGGTAGAATTACAAGCTATTGCTCAAGGTGGTTTGTTTTATGGGAAAGATAAATTTGATTTAGAACGTTATGAAAGAATTCGAGATATTTCAGCCGAAATGATTAGCTTTAAAACAGAAATATCTATTGATAAAGTAAAAGATTTATTCTGCAATGATATAGGATATCAAACTCCTAAAATTGATACAAGAGCTGCAATATTTAAGAATGGAAAAATATTGTTAGTTCATGAAGCTAATGGCACGTGGTCATTGCCAGGTGGCTGGTGTGATGTCGATATTTCAGCAGAGGAAAATACAATAAAGGAAGTCAAAGAAGAAGCGGGGCTTGATGTTATAGTAAAACGTGTTATTGCAGTTCAAGATAGAGAGAAACATAATCTTCCTATATATGCATATAAGGTGTGCAAGATATTCATGCAATGTGAAGTGATTGGTGGTGAATTTACAACTAATATTGAAACAATAGGTTTTGACTATTTTGGAATTGATGAACTTCCAAAACTTGCAGAAGAAAAAAACAATAGGGAACAAATTGAGATGTGTTTTAAAGCCATGCAATCAGATACGTGGGAAGCTTTATTTGATTAGTTCCCAGTTTGTTGAAACCGACAAACCCCAATTTGTCGGCTTGTTCAAAATAATGTGGAGATGGTTTTGTTACTTTTTTGTTACTTTTGAAAATGATGTGCTGAAAAGCCCCTTTCTATCGTATTTTTTGAGGTACAAATTCATTCAAGTCCCATCTTCCGCATTATTTTTTACTTTAAAAAGTTCAGGAATAGGGTGTTCCTGAGCTTTTTTCATTTGTAAAAATAATGATATTAGGGTGAGACTCTTTCAAGCTGCCTTCTCTCTGTGAATAATCTACCAAGGATCTGTGTCGGCTCTTCAGCATTTTCAGTTAAGTTCAATCTTCTGACCAATACTTCATTGAAATAGGTTCTATTACAACTGCAATTATATTATTATTTTGATCTACTCTAAATCTAAATGCATAAAAGTAGTCTTTGGTTGAATCAATTTTTAAGGAATAATTATATGCTCCGGAGTCCTTTAACCCATCATGTGAGAATACATCTTTAATATCTGCGGAACGCTGCTTTGTATCTCCATATAATTCAATTACTTTGTCTATACTGTCTCCAAGTTTGATGCCTCTTACTGTACTTTCTATTACATTACCATCATCTGTAAATTCACCTGATACTATCATGTTTGCATTATCGGCAAGCATGTATGCAGCCTCATCATTTCCCGCCTCTACATATTCATTATATGTATCATATCCCAAAAAACTAAATGCAAGGTCTTTTTCTGAAAGTGGCTCTGCTTCTTCTATGTTGGTTACTTCTGTGGTCTTTTCTGCCTCTGTTGATTCGTCTTTCGCTTCTGCTTCACTTGTGTTATCTTCTACTACCTCAGTGCTTTCTATTGTCTCCGTGGTTGTTTCTGTAAGTTCTACTTGTGCAGATTCAACAGCAGTGGGAATGGGTTCTGCTGTCGCTGTAGTTTCCTGTTTTCCGCAGGAAGCAAACGATAAAATACATATTGTCATCAGTGCTAAAATAATTTTTCTTTTCATAGTCTGTTCCCCGCTCTATAAAATCAATTACTCTTCTATACCACCGCACTACTCACTTTCTTCAATTACATCAGGCGATTTTTCCAGCCTTTTAAGCCATTTGGTTATCAATCCGTTCTGAAGGACCCCTTCCAGTGCTCCACTGCAGAATCTTTCCGCCCTAACCGCCCCATAATCAAATCCAGTACAGCCTGTCCATTCAGTTCATCTATGTTGGCATTAGACATCTCAGTATTCCTTCGCAATCTCTTCCTCAATTCCATACATCGTCTTAAATGTCTCAAGATCCTCTGCCCTGCGGATCAGCATGACTTCTTCGAATTTTCCCGTGTGGATATCCTTGAATCCCGCCACCTGTTCGCCGTTGCAGATGCTGGCTTTGATGACAGGTTTTTGATTGCTCCGGTCGTAAGTCTTCTTTTCGCTTTTCTTTGAAAAAAGTATCATTCTGATTCCTCCAGTGCTGCTTTTACCATCCGTTCAAAGGATTGTTCGAACCTCTCGTCATCCTCTCCTGTCCGCTTCTTCGGACCTTTGAAATGATTTTTATGAGAAGCTCTTCTTGCCTTTTTATTCAGATGTCTTTCCATGAGCATCTGATCAATATTCTCATCCGTGTACCATTTGCCGGACTGGTGGATTGCGTAGGCTCCCTTACCAAGTGCCATAGCTGCCACGCCATAATCCTGAGATACCACGATATCTCCCCTGTGGCAGAGACTGATCAATTTATAATCCACTGCATCCGCGCCGGCTCCCACGACTATCACCTCACTGTAACCGGAAGTCAGCACATGGTTAGTATCACACAGAAGTGTTACCGGAATCTGATATTTTATTGCTGTTTTTTCCACTATGTCCACCACCGGACAGGCATCCGCATCCACATAAATCTGCATAAGAAAATTCTCCACCGCCTTTCTTATACTTAAAATTATAGCGGCTTTATCCTATGTTTACAAGTTACTTTCCTGTGGGAATCGACTGTAGAACGCCAGTCACACGATATGCGAAATTGTACGCAAAAAACTTCTATGCTCCTTATGTTTTGGAAAAAGTAATTACATACAATAAATCTATATTAAAAAAATTATTACAGTTAACGAATAACAGTATAAAAAGCCTCACGGCCTTTTACGAAAGTGCTAACGGTTCTTTCTATAGCAATTCCCATTATATACATGAGGCATGGAAAAATTATTATTTTTATCCTCAAACAGGGTTCGTGGCTTATACAACTCCTGTATATTTAAAACCATACCACGGATTCATCACCAATGTAGTTCATGTTACGGCAAAGTCATCCGATTCAGAAATACAATTTCTTATTGATGTCTTCATATGCGTATGGGTGACAATATGTCTATGAATCTGGAAACCGGTGAACTTCACATAACTTCCGGTTGGAATGACAATGCTGACGAGGATGATTTCTGATATATACTTTTTTCCTGGTCCTATTACCGCCTCAAAATCCAATGCAATAATTTCGGCGGTAATAATCTAGCAAATATAGAAAATTGCAAGGAACGTACCGCTTGCACAGACACTGTTGCCAGTCAGGCGGTATTATGCTGAAAAAGAGGTGTGCCAGTTAGGGCACATCTCTTTTTTAAGGGCGGAGCGCTACTCCGCCAGATACATCTTCAGGCTTCCTTCCACGGCATCCATGGCTTCCTCCACACTCGCCTGCCCGTTTAGGTATGCCTGTAAGCTCTCGGTCAGGGAAATCTCGATCTGAGTGTCTTCCTTGAGGCACAGGGTTGCAGTCTTGCATAGATCCATCAGCTGTTTTGCGGTCTCCTCAGAGTAGGCTTTGATAGCGAACTCTGCGGTACTGCCGTCGATATCATAGGTGGTATAGGCTTCCGCCATGCTGCGGTCTGCTGCAGCCTGTGTCTCCAGCGCTTTGGCATTGACGGGGAATCCCTCATAGGTATCCACGCTCTGCAATTCTTCGGACAGAGCAAACCGTAGGAAATCCTTTGCGATCTCCACGTGTTCACTCCGGCTGTTGATTCCAATGACCATCTTCGGATAAAATGCATTTTCCACGGATACCACATTGGCATTCAACAGTTCTGCCACAGCATAGGGTGTCATTGCCTGATTAAAGCCGTCAGTCTCCTGAAGTACCAGTTTCACATCAGATCCCAGATCCCAGATATTCGCTGCACGGCCTTCTTTTCTGGAAGGCAGGATACCGCAGTTATCCGCAATCTTCTTCAAATCTTCCAGCCATGGGCGTAAGGTATCACGATTTACCTGACGGTTCTGTAAAATATCATCCACAATCAGGGGATAGAACTCTTCCACCAGTTCGCCGCAGGTACGATCTCCCATATAACTCTCCGTCTTTCCGGATACCGCCTTTGCAATAGCGTCCATGCTGCTCATTTCCTCCGGCTGCACATCCCTGCCGACAGCTAACAATAATCCGAATTGCAGCGGCACCGCATACCGTCTTCCATCCGCCTCTTCATAGGCTGTTGTGATGTTGGAAAGCAGGGTTCCGTCCTCTTCCATGGGCTGCAATATCTCCTGCAGATTAAACAGCAAGCCCTTAGAGGCATATGTGTCCAGTTTCAGATGATCCATCACCATGAGATCCGGTCCGTTGCCGGAGGTCAGGGAAGTGTTAAGATCCTGATATATCTGCTGATAATCCGCATTTCCGCTGTATTTATCCGTCATGGAGATTGCCGCATCCACATGGATCAGTATCTCCGGATGCTGCTTATGATACTGCACCGCAGCCTGCTGTAAAAAGAAGCTCTCCTCTACGGTATACAGTGTCAGTTCTTCGGTCACCTCTGTCACCGCATCGGGATCGTAGCGGTAAATCATTATTTTATCCCCGCTCTCACTTCCAAACCACGCGTATACACTGCCGTCCGCCAGCGCCACAATATCCCTGCACCACTGATCCGACAGAGAAAAACCGGTATCGATTCCCTGAAGCAGCTTCTGCCAGTTGGTATCGCCTGCGTCGCAGCGGAAGAATCCGTCCGCATCCGCCGCATAGACTGTGCCGTCTCCCAGCACACTGAAATAAGCAGAGCTGTAGCTGTCCTGGGAAAAAGGAATCTCTCCCTGAGATTTTGCCCCATTGTTTCCGTCCAGCTGCATCTGCAACAGACCGTTCACGTTTCCCTGTTCATCCGCCTGTGCCAGATACAACGTATCTCCCCCAGCACTGACCCACTTATTATCCGCCAGACTGCCGCTGTCTGTCAGGCTGTCACTCTCCTGGCTGCTCACCAGGCTCCCATCCTGTGCCAATACAACATCCAATGAAAAATAAGACAAGCCCACTAACAATCCGTCCTCTGTCAGTGCCACATACTGCGGTGTATCATAGAACCGATAGCCATCCATATCCATAGGCTCCAGCCACTTCTGTGGTGTAATATCCAGCGCACTGCCGTCCGCTTCCTTCCACAGATGTGCGGAAGAGCTCTCCTCATCCCGGTAACAGTTGCCGTACAGGTACTGATTCCCCTCCGCATCCTGCAACAGTGTAAAACTGTCACTGCTCTCCAGACCCTTTCCCTCGGGAAGCGCCTTCAGCCAGTCCTTCGTCACTTCCGTCAGAGTATCCCCTTCGCCCAGCATCCATTCCTCTAAAGAGACCTGACCTTCTGCACCTCCTGCCACGAGAAAATGTAATTCATCACCTGAACGGAATATCTGGCTGATATTTTTGTCCTTCCATTCCTCCGGAAGTGAGAGTTCCGTCTCTACATATCGTCCTTTCTGCACTTCATCAGGTGACGCTGTGATCTGCTGATCGTTCTTATTCCCACACCCGGTGAACAGTCACATGACGATCGCCATACAGGTTGCCAGTGCGATTCCTTTTTGCATGTTATTGTTATTAAAGTAGTTTCTGTTTCGCATCTTAATATTCAGTCCCTTCCTGTAATCTGCAAATTTGCTCTTTCACATCTTTTTCTTACAGGAAAAGTATAGCGGTTTCTTTCTTAAGATAACAGCAGGCACGGGTTAAGATGCCTTTACCATATGATTAAGATTTTCTTAATCGAGTAGGAGGCGGTGACTAACCGCCGTCCTCTCACACCACCGTGCGTACCGTTCGGTACACGGCGGTTTCAATAGTTGACGTGCACAGACTGATAGGCTGTGGCTAAATCGTAAAAGCCACTGTTTATCAGTCTTTCTTTATTCAGCGCCCAAATCACAGCTTTGTTATTACTGATATACCAATACTTTCTGCGACTGTTTGCTATTGTTGCCGCATAGTGTTCTGGAATTCCCAGCTTGACTAGATTCTTATATTTCGTTCTCGGTTTCTTCCACTGTTTCCATATACACATACGTATTCTGTGATAGAGCCATCCATTGATGTCATCTATGTTGTTCTTCATACTTGCAATTCCGTAGTAGTTAAGCCATCCCCTCGCATACACCTTGATTTTCTCAAGGCTTAGCTTGATTGACTGCCATCGTTTACGGGAAGATAACTCTTTCAGTCTAGACTTGAACTTCTTCCATGACTTCAGATGAACTCTGACATAAATGCCTTTTCCGTTCCTTCCCAATGCAAAGCCAAGGAATTTAAAATTTCGGATTGCAAACACGCTGACAGTACGGCTCTTTTCTCGGTTGACTGTAAGTTTCAGCCTCTCCTCAAGATATTTTGTACTGCTTTCCAAGAGTCTCTCTGATGCCCGCCTGCTCTTTGCAAGAAGCACGATGTCATCTGCATATCTTATGCATGGAACACCTCTTTTCAGGAATTCCTGGTCGAACTCATTGAGGTAGACATTTGCCAGCAATGGTGATAGGTTTCCACCTTGTGGTGAGCCTTCCTCTGTGTCAATGACCACTCCGTTTTCCATTACACCGCTCTTCAAATAGCGCTTTATCAACTGTACTACACGTTCATCTTTTACATTCTTCCGGAGAAGATTGATGAGAATTTCGTGATTAAGAGTATCGAAGTACTTTGACAAGTCAAGGACTACAGCAAATGTATAGCCTTGTTCTGCATACTCCTTAACCTTAAGTATTGCATCTTTTGCACTTCTGTTCGGACGATAGCCATAGCTACCATCTGCAAACAGCGGTTCATAGATTGGCACTAACTGTTGGGTTATTGCCTGTTGAAGTGTACGGTCTACCACTGTTGGTATGCCAAGCTTTCGCACACCACCATCTGGTTTGGGAATCGTGGCTCGTCTTACTGGAGATGGAGTATACTTTCCACGATAAATGCGGTCGGTTATCTCTTGTTGATGTTCCTTTAGATATGGAAGAGCCTCCTCAATGGTCATGCCATCAATTCCCGGTGCTCCCTTGTTTGCCTTAACTCTCTTATACGCTCTGTTAAAGTTGTCTTTATACAGTATCGCTTCCAAAAGTCTCGGCTGTGCACTGTCTCTTTCTTTCCATATCCGATTGAATGACCTAGACGCTTTCACATATTACCGGGAATACAACCCCTTACTTTTTTATGAGCATAACTAACGGACGCTCTCAGCCTCCCACTCTATGACAGCTCCACTGGATGCATCGATCGTAAAGTCATATTCCGTTCCGCCATAGATGATCTTGCCTTCGTATTCCGGACGTCCATCGTCATAATCGAATTGCCATTCGTAGATGTCCTTTTCCGTTGCACCACTGACACGGCCAAGTGCTGTCTGCTTCGCATCTGCCTCACTGACAGTAACGTTACTGCTATTGCTGACACTCCATCCGGATGTTTTTTCATCGTATGCGGAACTTAAAATCTCACCGGTATCCACGGCTATTTCATAGTCGTACTTCTTACCGCCTGCGTACCATTCAATTTCATATACCTGGCGTCTGCCTTCATAGTCCAGCTTTGACTTGGTGATCGTTGCATCCGTTGCCTTCACTCCGGCATGCTCAAGAGCTATCTTCTGTGCCATTTCCTCATCCACTGTGTCGGTTACCGTCTGCGCGGTAGCTGCGGCAGAACTCTGCGTTGTGGCAGAATCGGCAGCGGGGACTGTCGCCTCCGTCTGTGCCTGGGTATCTACCGCATTCTTCTCCCGGCTGCTCATTTCCATGACTGCACCCGTTTCTGCATTTACAGTGTAGGCATAAGCATAATCGCCCGAAGTAAACTCAACCTTATAGCAGGACGTCCCTGCTACTTCATTCAGGGTCGTCGCTGAGATCGCTGCATTCTCCGCAGCAATATTGGCTGCCTTTAACGCTGCCTCCTGTGCCGCTTCCATGCTGATCAGCTGTGCCTGCTCCTGTGCCTGGCTGCTTGGTTGCTGATTTATCACTGCGTTACCGCTGCATCCGGTCATAGCCACTGCCAGGGACAGTGCTGCGCCGGTTAAGATCAATTTACGTTTCATCATCTATCTTTACCTCCTTCTATTCAAAGTGAATTGCGTAGATTGTAGCAGGCAGCCTTTTGTTGTGTCAATAGACGATTTTTAATTTTTCTATTAAATTTTCATGTAATCTATTGCGGTAATCATAGCGGAGAGCGTAAGGCCGGAAAAAAGAACCAGGTTATAGGGAACTCCAAGGTTTTGGGAAAAATCCCTTCCCAGACCTACGATATTGAAATGGTTTGCAAACAGGAATGCCAGTATCACCAGTGGCACTGTCAGCCACACGATTTCATAGCGGCCTTTCAGTATCAGTGAAAAATGCCCTACCAGCCATGAGGACAGCGCCTGTGTCATCTCATATTTATAGGCAAGATAACTGGTAATTCCGCCGATCACATTTCCAAACATGATACCCACCAGCGGAACCATAACAAGATCCTTGAACCGGATCCTCTGGATGAACCAGACAAAAACCCATGTGCCTAAGATTGCCGTAGCAAAGGCAAAAAGGGCGCGACTCCACAAGTTGGAAGCCGGCATAAACAACAGCGCAAGCAAAATGCCAAGCTGGGCAGAGGAGATCGTTGCACCGGTTGTGGGAGAAATAAATTTGTTGCTGCACAATTGCTGCATGATCAGCCCCGCCACACTCATTCCTATACCTGTACACAAAATTGCCAGAAGCCGGGGCAGCCTGGAGATGAGAAAGATCCCCATTTGCTCCGGATCTCCATTAAAAAGATCTGCAGGCATAATATCGATGACTCCTACAAATAAGGAGCAACAGGACAAGAGAAACAGTATCGTAAGCAGGACAATGGTTGATCGATGCGACTTGATAAAATCAACTCCTTTCTTTTCTAGGTTAGTCATTACTAACCAAATAGTAAAATAAATACGCAGCTTTGATCAGACTTACCATGCCTCTCGCACTGCGTATCGCTTTGCTATAATATCATATACAGTTAGTCTAGTGCAACTTCGCAAAAGCACTGATTTTTCCCATGAGATAGTGAATAAATTGTGCAAATTGCTATTTTTTAATTTTAATATTCTCACATATCGGTCTTCATCATACTCCCATCCGCAAACATCACAATAATATTTTTAGTCTGTTCATTTTCGTTCAAATACATATTCCGATTCAGTTGACAAATCTCTTCTGAAAGTATATCCAAGTCTGTCAAATTTTCGTATCTCTTCAGGATTCTCAATTTCTCTTTCTGCCATGAACCGGACCATCTCCCCTCGGGCCATTTTGGCATATGTCCCTTTCGTTACCAGTTTATTTCCCGATAACTCACAAAAGGAGATCGTAATATAGGTATCCTTAGGTGTCAGATACTTTTCTATGCATTTTGAGTATTCTTTTGATGCCAGATTAATGATAACCCTGCTGTCATCAATCACTGAACGATATAATCTCTCCCCCCAGTAATCATACAGATTTTTTGCATCTCCTATCCCGACCTTTGCCTGCATTTCTAACCGGTACGGTGTCACCCCATCCATCGGTTCCAAAACACCATAAAACGCAGACAGGATTCTCAAGTGCTTTTGTACATATGCAAGCTGTCTATCCTCAAACACAGCTGGTGCCATATACTGAAATGCGATTCCTTCATAGGATAATACTGCCGGAGTAAGTCCACGGTACAGATCCATAGTTTCCAGTCTGTGAAAGTTCTGTTCGGCAATCTTATCGTTACATTTCCAGACTGCTTTCAGCTCCTCTTCAGACTGACTCTTCATAAAACTCAATATTGCTGCTGTCTGATCCATATGTTTTGGCACATTAACCGGTGCAAGGCTGTCCGTATCGCTTACCATCTTTTTTGCAGGAGACAGTATGATTTTCATCCTTCTAATTCCTTAAGCATATTTTCAGGGTCATCTGCTGCTTTGACTTTATCATTAGCCTTGATGATGACTCCCTGTTCATCGATAAGATATGTGGTCCTAACCACGCCCATAGATATTTTTCCATAGTTTTTCTTTTCTTTCCAGACATCATAGGCTTCAATAACTTTACGTTCCGGATCAGCTAAAAGTGTAAATGCCAGACCATATTTTTCTTCAAATCTCTTATGAGAAGCCACGGAATCTTTACTGACTCCAAGAATGACCGCACCCTTTTCCGCAAACTGCGGATATCTCTCTGAAAAACCGCATGCCTGTTTCGTACATCCTGGTGTGTTATCCTTCGGATAAAAATATAAAATCACTTTTTTCCCTGCATAATCACTTAATTTATGCATTACACCGTCCTGATCCGGCAATTCAAAATCGGGTGCTTTTTTTCCTGCTTCTAACATATATGTTTTCCTCCACTTTCTTATCTAATTTGGTTTTTACATTATAATACATCACCTTGCTGTGATAAAGTCTTTTTTGATGTCAAGAAACGCTTTCATGTCTTCCAGGATATGATACAGCATGGACCGGTTTTCAAATTCCTGTCGTGTGACCGGGAGCTGCTGCTGTTCATAATTGGCGAAATAACAGGCTTCCCTTCTCTATCCAATAATGGTGTCAAACCTCCGGAATAGCCACTTGCATGATATAAATAATTTACCCCGGTCTCTTTATCCACCCAAATTTCCGTAACAGTTATCGTCCCCTGTGAATATACGATCTCAAATCTTTGATCCTTTGCTATTTCTGTCTACCTCCGAATGATTCCTTTATAAAATATTACCGCATCTGCCAGATCTTTGTCATTGGGATGTCCCTTGGCAATCCCTCCAACCAGCTTGAACGGTCCGAAGGTATCGTATCCTTTACAGGAGAATTTCCCGACAATCTTCCCCTGCTTGCTTTTTACAACTTCTTCTATTGACTGGAATGCCGCACTGCCACCACCTTTTTGGTATTTTCGTGATGAACCGATGCATAAATAATTGCTGCTTTCATGTACTCATTCTCCCTTGTGTAAAATCATATACAATACAACCAGATAGTCCAGTTCCTTATTTTCCATAGTCTTTCCCCAGCAATACCTTCTTTTACATTTTTATTTCAATTATAAAACAGTCATTTAGGAAATACTATAAGTATTTCTTATGCTGTCCGGATTTTGAATGGCACTTCTATTTGATCTTCTTTTTGTATGCAGGACGGCCTGAGGAATAACGTGCCTTATTATAGTGATCTGTCCGGTCCTACTTTGAACAGATCACCCATCCCCAGAAGATGATAAATCCAAGCGGCGGGAATATCAGCGATACTAAAATTGCAAGGATAACACAGATTGCTGCAACAACTCCGGAACAATCAAAACTGTGTCCATAATTTCTTCTATCACAGTTGCAATAAGGTCCTTCACAAGCTCTAACTCATCCACTTTCTTAAATTCACTGCCATTGTCAGTCAATATAACCGGAAATAATCTCCGAAATACTTCTATTCCAAGTCCTGCCTCAAGATAGTCAAACACCCTTTTTACAGATTCTGCTTTTCCATCTGGCATCAGGAATAGAAGCATTACATTATTCCTTCTGAAAATCATGGTAAGAAGCCTTTTTCCTTGTTCTCGCACACCTTTTACAGTATCCATTTCTACTACTTCATCTTCCGTATACTTTGCTTTCATCGCATACTCAAAATCAGTGTATGTTCTGCCTTGACGAAACTCCATATTTGCAAATCCAAGAGATGGTTGATGACCTCTTCCTCTTTTCTTATACCCGGTTTTTCTACGCTTCTGTGTAGAAAACCAAGGAAATCCTCCTGTCTCCTGAAGACACCACTAAAGGAGTCTTCAAATACCTTTGTTTCATTCATTGCACTTCACCTCTCTTTCT
>ENA-UEPJ01003608-UEPJ01003608.1-human-gut-metagenome-genome-assembly--contig:-NODE-3608-length-13478-cov-6.359152_pt1 | contig 13478 bp, 7 predicted proteins | sample MGYA00242890_ERZ507896 | MGnify/ENA primary metagenome ERZ507896 (study PRJEB26167, sample SAMN06115508) | human gut metagenome | host: Homo sapiens | place: China:Qinghai | collected 2015-08-20... | reverse complement strand
AAAAGATGTGCATCTTTTCTTGCCGCCGTTCAAATCAGATGCATATCTTTGTGGGCAAACATAATTTGACGACACTACCTAGGCGATCTGGCTGCCGTTGGGCACAGGCGCGGCAGGCGTCAGGACGGAGAGCTTGCCGTCCTTTTCCGCGGTCAGCACCATGCCGTTGGACATGAGGCCACGGATCTTGCGCGGCGCCAGGTTGAGCACGGCGATGACCTGCTTGCCCACCAGCTCCTCGGGCTTGTAGTAGTCGGCCAGGCCGGACAGGATCTGGCGCGGCTGGCCTTCGTCAAAGTCGATCTCCAGACGCAGGATGCGGTCGGCATTGGGATGCTTTTCCGCCACGACCACGGTCCCGGCGCGCATCTCCACGGCCTTGAACTGGTCGAAGCTGATCTCGCCGCTCTGGCCTTCGGCGGCAGGAGCGGCCTTGGGGGCTTCCTGCTTCTTTTCCTTCTTGGCCTTGGGGGCCTTTTCGGCCGGAGCTTCCTGCTGCAGGGCCTTGACGTCGATGCGCGGGAAAAGGTTGGAGCTGGCCGCCACTTCAGTGCCGGGCTGCAGACCGTCAAAGTTGCCGGCCTCGGCTTCCAGCGAGGTGGTCACAGGGCCCTCGCCGGGCTGCTGGCCCAGCTGCTCCAGCAGGGTGCGGGAGGCATCGGGCATGACGGCCCACAGGCACAGGGCCACCTTGCGCATGGCCGACAGCAGCACGTACATGACCGTGCCCAGACGCGTGGTGTCGCCCTGCTTGAACAGGGTCCACGGCGCCTGCGAATCCACGTATTTATTGAGCGCGCGCACCAGTTCCCACAGGGAATCCAGGCCCTGGGCGAACTGGGTGTTGCCGAACAGCTGGATGTAATTGGTCATGGCCGTGGCGCACAGCTCGACGATGGCCTTGTCGTCTTCGCTGAATTCGCCGGGCTGGGGCACCTTGCTCTCAAAATACTTGGCCGTCATGGACAGCACGCGGCTGAACAGGTTGCCCAGGTCGTTGGCCAGGTCGGCGTTGATGCGGGTCACCATGCCTTCTTCACTGAAGGAGGCATCGGAACCGAAATGCATCTCGCGCAGCAGGAAATAACGGAAGGCGTCCAGACCGTACTTCTGGCGCATCTCCAGCGGTTCCACCACGTTGCCCAGGGATTTGGACATTTTGGTATCGCGCACCAGCCAGTAGCCGTGCACGTTCAGGTGCTGGTACACGGGCAGGCCCGCGGCCTTGAGCATGGTGGGCCAGAACACGGCATGGGGTTTGAGGATGTCCTTGGCCACCAGATGTTCGCCGGGCCAGAAGGTCTTGTACTTTTCACCGTCGGGCCAGCCCAGGGCGCTGATGTAGTTCAGCAGGGCGTCGAACCACACATAGCAGACGTAATCCTTGTCGAAGGGCAGTTCGATGCCCCAGGTCAGGCGGGACTTGGGACGGGAGATGCACAGGTCTTCCAGCGCGCCCGATTCCAGCATGGACAGCACTTCGTTGCGGTAGCGCTCGGGGCGGATGAAGTCGGGATGGCTCTCGATGTATTCCCGCAGCCAGGGCAGGTACTTGGACATGCGGAAGAAGTAGTTCTTCTCGCTGATGAATTCAGGCTTGGTCAGATGCTGGGGGCACAGGCCGTTCTCCAGCTCCTTTTCCGTATAGAAGCGTTCGCAGCCGTAGCAGTAGTGGCCGCCAAACTCGCCGAAATAGATGTCGCCGGCATCATAGACCTGCTGCAGGAAGCGCTGCACGCGGGCTTTGTGGTCTTCGTCGGTGGTACGCACGAAGGCGTCGTTCTCGATGCCCAGATGCGGCCACAGCTGCTGGAACAGGCCGCTGATGCCGTCCACGAATTCCTTGGGGGAGACGCCCTGCTTTTCGGCGGCCTTGACGATCTTGTCACCGTGTTCGTCCGTACCGGTCAGGAACATGGTGTTGTCGCCCAGGGTCTTGTGGAAGCGCGACAGGGAGTCGGCCACGATGGTGGTATAGGCATGTCCCAGATGGGGCTTGGCATTCACATAGTAAATGGGGGTGGTGATATAAAAGTTCTTCACGTCTGACTCCGTTTATTCGGCGGCGCCGTCCTGCCGTTGCTGCGACTTGCGGCGACGGCGGCGGCGACTTTTGCTGTTCTCTGCGGGGGCGGCCTCGGCCTGCGGCTGGGCCTGCTGCGGCTGGACTTCCGGCCTGGCGGTCAGGGGCGCGTCGGGCGGCAGCACATCGGCGAACAGGTTGGGATCGTCCACGTTCTCCGGTGTGACGGAGACCACCAGCAGGCCATCCCCCTGTGCCGCCTTCTGGGGCTGCTGCGCCTGTTTGGGCTGGGCATTGTTGGGATGGGGCTCGGGACGATGCGGATCCAGGGCCTGCCATTCTTCCAGCGTCAGTTCCTGTTCTTCGTTGTTCTCGTTGAGCACGGACAGCGAATTGCGGAACATGTTGGCCCGCAGCACCTTCATGGTGCCCTGCGTGGTCTGGTATTTCTTGCCCAGACGCGGGCAATTGTGGTGGAAGCGGTCGTAGTTCTCCTGCTCGTAGGAAAGGCAGCAGAGCAGGCGGCCGCAGATGCCCGAGATCTTGGCAGGGTTGAGGAACAGGTTCTGCTCCTTGGCCATGCGGATGGTCACGGGAGCGAACTTGCGCAGGTACCGGCGGCAGCAGCAGACCATGCCGCAGTTGCCCACGGCCCCCACCATCTGGGTCTCGTGGCGCACCCCTATCTGGCGCAGTTCGATGCGGGCGCGGTATTCGCGCACCAGATCCTTGACCAGCTCGCGAAAGTCGATGCGGGCCGGCGCCGTGAAATAGAAAATGAGCTTGCTGCGGTCAAAAAAGACCTCAACGTCCACGAGCTTCATGTCCAGGCGGCGGTCACGGATGCACTGGCGGCAGAACTCCGTGGCCTCGCGGGCCAGTTTCTCGTTGGTACGGCCCTCGGCCAGGTCTTCTTCCGTGGCCCGGCGCTCAATGGGCGTCAGGCTCTCCGGCTCCACACCGGCCACATAATCATAGGGACCGGAGACCACCTGCGCCAGGGCCTGCCCCTGATCGGCCGCGATCAGCACATGATCGCCCACGGCCAGATCGGCAGGGCCCGTATGGTACAGGGTCTGTCCCAAAGCGCGAAAGCGCAAACCGTATATTGGCATAGTTCCCAATCTTTGTTGCGGGGATTATCTGAATCCCTTTACATCGGGCATATCCGGGCCGCTGTCAACAGGCAGCCCCGCGCCCGCCACAGGCCAGCAAAAGTCTTTCCCTTCCTGCTCCGTCCATCAAGCCCCTGCCCTGCCGCTGTCCGGCAGTATCCATAATATAAGGAAGAGCCTCAACGTAACGGCATCACTCGCCCTCTTTTCCCCGTCATGCTTCCTTCCCTGGATAGCGGGGCTTTCCCTTGCTATGCAGTTCTGCCTGTTTTAGAATCACGGCAAGGAGAATACCATCATGATCTCACGAGACGAAGCGCTGGCCCTGCTGGCGGAGAACCATGTCCAGGCGGGCCTGCTGCAACACTCCATTGCTTCCGAGGCCGTCATGCGGGCCCTGGCCCGTGAATTTGGTGAAGATGAAGAACTGTGGGGCCTGACCGGCCTGCTGCACGATGTGGACTATCCCGCCACGGAAGCCACACCGGAAAAGCACGGACTGGAAGGCGCCCGCCTGCTGGAAGGCAAATTGCCCGAAGAGGCCCTGACCGCCATCCGCGCCCACAACGGCGAGATGACCGGCTGTGCGCCCCAGACCCGTTTCGACTTCGCCCTGCGCTGCGGCGAGACCATCACCGGCCTTATCAGCGCCGCCGCCCTGATGCGTCCCACGGGCTATGAAGGCATGGAAGTCAAGAGCATCAAGAAAAAGATGAAGGACAAGGCCTTTGCCGCCAGCGTCTGCCGCGACAACATCCGCCAGTGCGAACAGGCGGGCCTGCCGCTGGATGCCTTCCTGGCCCTTTCCATCGCCGCCATGCGCGACTGCTTTTCGCAGCCTGCCTGAACCGAGCATCCCACCACGAGGTGAAGCATGACCAAAACCGGCGCCATCGATACCAGCATCCGTACTCTCGGCACCCCCAAACTCACGTCCAGGCTGCCCTACCGTACCTGGGTGGATGACGTGCGCCTGCCCATACAGGTGGACAGGGAACTCTGCGACGAGTTCACCGAACCCGTACGCCTGGATTTCGAGGCTGCCGGCCCCCGGAAAAAACTTTACTTCGATCCCAGCCGGGCAAAATGCGCCATCGTGACCTGCGGTGGCCTTTGCCCGGGGCTCAATGACGTCATCCGCGCCATCGTCATGGAGGCGCACCACGCCTACCATGTGCCCTCCATCATGGGCATCCGCTACGGGCTGGAAGGCTTCATCCCGGCCTGCGGGCATCAGCCCATGGAACTGACGCCCGAACGCGTGGCCGACATCCACCGCTTCGGCGGCACCATCCTGGGCTCGTCGCGCGGTCCCCAGTCCGCGGAAGAGATCGTGGACAGCCTGGAACGCTCCAACGTCAGCATCCTGTTCGTCATCGGCGGTGACGGCAGCATGAAGGCCGCCCTGAGCATCAGCCGCGAGGTACAGGCGCGCAACCTCAAGATCGCCGTCATCGGCATCCCCAAGACCATCGACAACGACATCAACTTCATCCCCCAGTCCTTCGGCTTCGAGACCGCCGTCTACAAGGCCACCGAGGCCATCGAATGCGCCCACACCGAGGCCCGGGGCATGCCCAACGGCATCGGCCTGGTCAAGCTCATGGGCCGGGAATCGGGCTTCATCGCCGCCCAGGCCACGCTGGCCATGAAGGAAGTGAACTTTGTTCTGGTGCCGGAAGCGCCCTTCACCCTCGAAGGGGAAGGCGGCCTGCTGCCCGCGCTGGAAGAACGCCTGAAAAGCCGCCATCACGCCGTCATCGTGGCGGCCGAAGGCGCCGGCCAGCATCTGCTGGACCGTTCCGGCGCCACCGACGCCTCGGGCAACCTGCTGCTGGGCGACGTGGCCGACCTGTTGCGCTCCGAGATCAAGCGTTATATGGACGCCCGCGGCATCCCCCACGCGCTCAAGTACATCGACCCCAGCTATATCATCCGCTCCGTGCCGGCCACGGCCAACGACAAGGTCTACTGCGGCTTCCTGGGCCAGTACGCCGTCCATGCGGCCATGGCCGGGCGCACCGACATGGTGGTGGGCAAGATCCAGGACCGCTACGTGCATCTGCCGCTGGAGCTGGTGACGCGCCGCCGCCGCAAGCTCAACATCTATTCCGATCTCTGGCGCGCCGCCCTGGAATCCACGGGGCAGGGCATGCTGGCCGGTATGCTGCCGCAGCAGGAGACGCATGGCTAGTCTGTATCAAGTCAAGGCATCTGCCGGGTCAGGCAAGACCTATGACCTGACCCGGCGTTTTTTGTGTCTGCTGGCGGCCTGCGGGGCCCCGGCACCGGCCGCTGCCGCCTCCTGCGGGCTGGGCACCGGCCCCTCGGGCTGGGATGAGATCCTGGCCATCACCTTCACCAATGCCGCCGCCGGCGAGATGCGCGACCGCGTCATCGGCCGCCTTAAGGCCATCGCCCTGGGCACGCCGGAAAAAGGCATCCCCCTGACGCCCGACATGGCCGCCCGCTGGCTGGACGTCATCCTGCGAGATCTGGCCAGCCTCAACATCCGCACCATCGACAGCCTGCTCCACGCTATCGTGCGTTCGGCCGCCCTGCAGCTGGATCTGCCCCCGGATTTCCAGCCCGCCTTCGTGAGCATGGATGCCGTGACGCCCTATCTCGATACCCTGCTCAACCAGGCCTCCCAGGGCAACGAGAAGATGGAAAAACTGCTGCGCGACCTTTACTGGGCCATCGTCCATGTGCAGCAGAGCAAGGGCTTCAATGCGGGGGAAAAGCTGGGCAACATCATCCGCCCCCTGCTGGACGGCATCCTGCGCGACGAATTCACGGATATCGCCAGCCCGGAAGAGCTGGAAAGCCGCCACCAGCAGCTCTGGAACAGGACACGCGGCCTGATCCGGGCTGTCCTCGACGCGGAGGAGCAGGCCAAGACCAAGCTCCATGCCACGAGCCGCAAGGCCCTGGTGCGCCTTCAGGAGCGGGACGAAGGGGCCTTCAAGCTCAAGTCCATCGCCGAGCCCGAGGTCGACAAATTCCTCACGGCCAAAACGAAGCGTACGGAAGAACTGCTGTCGGCACTGGAGGCACTGACGTCCTGGCTGCCGGATTTCAGCCGCCGTCATGCCCTGCTGCGTTCGGCCCGCAATTTTGCCCCGGCCGTCCAGCTGGCCACGTTGCTGGTCCACGCCATGCGGGCCAACCAGCAGCAGGAAGGCACCCTGCCCGCCGTCCTGGTGCCGGAGATGGCCGCCTTGGTGCTCAGCGGCAGCTTTGGCGTCTCCGAGGCCCTGTGCCGTCTGGGCAGCCGCCTGCAATATTTCCTGCTGGACGAATTCCAGGACACCAGCCGCGAACAGTGGCAGGCCCTGAGCCCGCTGGTGGAAGAAGCCCTTTCCCGGGGCGGTTCCCTGACCTGGGTGGGCGACGTCAAGCAGGCCATCTACGGCTGGCGTGGCGGGGATGCCGCCCTTTTTGACGGCATCGAAGCTCCCTTGCGCCTTCTGGCCCCGGATGTGCGCCACGAGACGCTCACGGCCAACTGGCGCAGCTGCCGTCAGGTCATCGCGCACAACAATGCCCTGTTCTCGCCTCTGGAGGATGCCGCCGTAGCCCGGCAGGCCCTTGCCGCCTTGATGCCGCAGGACACGCCGGACGATCTGCTGGACAGCTATGCGGACCGTGTGGCCGCGGGCTATGCCGGGACGGCCCAGGATTTTTCGCCCAGCTCGCCTCCCGGCGGCCTTGTGCGCGTGGAAGCCATCGACGGTGACAGTAGCGAAGAGCTCAACACCGCCGTACTGGCGCGCCTGCGCCATGTGCTCCGGCAGGAACTGGCCCCGCGCCGTCGCTGGCAGGAGATCATGGTGCTGGTGCGCAGCAATGCCCAGGCCGCACTGGTGGCCGAGGATCTGGCAGCGGCCGACATCCCCATCGTCACGGAGAACAGCCTGCTGCTGTCCACCCATCCTCTGGTGATCCAGAGCGTGGCCCTGCTGCAGTTCCTGTGCAACGCGGAAGACGAGCTGGCCCTCTGGACCGTGGTCACGGGCAGTCTGGTGCAGCAGGGCCCCCTGTCTGTCCCCGACCTTCAGGCCCTGCACGACAGTTGCGTGGACAGGGGCAGCATCCCCCTGGTGCAGCATCTGCAACGGAACTTCCCCGGCTTCTGGGCCTCCGTCCTGGCGCCTTTCCATAATCAGGCCGGGCTCATGACGCCCTACGACACGGTCATGGAATGGTATGACCGCCTGCAGGTCTTCGAACGCTATCCCGATGCCGATGTTTTCCTGCGCTGCTTCCTCGAAGTGCTCAAGAATGCCGAGGATCAGGGTCTGGCCACCCTGCCCGACTTCCTGGCCCACTGGCAGGAAAAGGGCGAGGAGGAAAAAGTCCCCATGCCTGAGGGCATCGACGCCGTTCGCATCATGACCGTCCACAAATCCAAGGGCCTCGAGGCCCCTGTGGTCCTCCTGCCCTGGACCGATGCCACCCTGAAGGCGAGCGACCCGGTGCTCATGGAGGAAGACGGCCTGCGCATGGTCTGCAAGAACGGCCCGCATTGCGGCAGGGTCTACTACGAAGCCCTGTTGCGGCAGGCCATGGAACTGCTCAACCAGTTCTATGTGGCCTTTACCCGGGCACGGGAAGAGCTCATCGTCTTCCGTACCAGCGCCGCCACCGTGCGCAAGGGCTGCGGCAGCCACGCCCTGGATGTCCTCTGGCAGCAGGCCGGACTCGAGGTCCCCTACCAGCTGGAAGGCGGGGACGACGTGCTGCATCCGGTCCAGCCCGCTGTGGCGGAGGAAGAAAGAGACGATACGGCCCCGGCAGCAGAAAACGCAGGAGACGATAGCGCCCCCGACCAGCTCTCCGGCGGACAGACGGCAGTGCCGCATGACCCGGAGGAAGACTGGCGTCCCATGCAATGGTTGCCCCGGCTCAAGATCTACCGCAACCCGCTGGAACGGATGCACTTTTCCGCACGGGATCGCGGCACCCTGCTCCATGCCTGTCTGGAGCAGCTGCCTCTGGGCGGCCTCAGTGAGGACAACATCAGGGCTGCCGTGCGGGAAGTGCTCGCCACCATCCCCCTTGCCGACGGACAGGACGCCCCCGACAGGGAAAGCGTTGCCGCCGACATGGAATCCTGCCTGCTCTGGTTGTTGCGCCTGCCCCAGTTCGGCCTGTGGCAGCGGCGCGGTGTGCCGGAGCAATCCATGCTGGCCGCCGACGGTTCCCGCCGGGACCTTTTGCGTGCCGACCTCATCGTCCCCCTGTCCTGGGGGACCCTGGTGGTGGACTACAAGAGCGGCAGGGTCATGGACGAGCATGTCCGGCAGGTGCAGCGCTATCTGCGCTGTCTGGAACAGAGCGGCACCACCGTGGCCCGCGGCCTGCTCATCTATCTGGACAGGCAGTCTTTCCGCCTGGTGGAACCCGACAGCGCTTCGGAACTGTTTACGGATCTTGGGGCCTATCCCCGCTACTTCTGTGAGGACGAGGCATGAGCAGCCCCTTCCATATCTTTTCCTGGCAGCAGCCTTTCCTGCCTGCCCTGAAACAGGCCACCGACCTCTGGAGCGACGGACGGCCGGGTGATGCCGTCATCATCGTCCCCCACAACCGTCCGTGGCGCTATCTTGTGGACATCTATGCCGCTGCCGGGACCACCGGCCTGCTGCCCAAGGTCCTTTCCCTGCCGGACATGGTGCGCCTGTGGCGCATGCATGCCAGCCCCGTGCCGCTGCGTACGGCCTGCCTGCTGGACAGGGTGGCCCTGCTGCGGGACTGCGTCCTCGATCTGGCCGACGAAGACCACGAGCTGGAAAAACGCTTCGGCAAACTGTCCCCGGACGCCTTCCTGCCCTGGGGCATACGTCTGGCCAATCTGCTGGAAGAACTGCTGGGCCAGAACATGGTCACGGACGACCTGCCCTTCATCGACGAGGTGAGCCCCCCGGCCGCGGCCCTGCTGGGTGCTCTGGGGCGCATCCGCGATGCCTATGTGGCGGCGCTGGCCCAAAAGGGCTGGACCACGCCGGGCCATGACTTCTGGCTGGCCGCCCGCCATGCGGAGGACATCCCCAACCTGCTGCGCCCGGCTGACGGGCATCCCGTGCTGCTGGCCGGTTTTTCCCTGCTTACCGAGACCGAGGACATCCTGCTCCGCAGTCTCTGGCAGGCCGGTGCCCGCGTCTGCCTGCACACGGATCCGGCCCTGGCCCGGCATGGTGAGGAAGAGCGGCCGCCTGTGCACTGGGCCTGTCAGGAACACGTCCAGTGGCTGCAACGCTGGCAGGCCACGGCCCGCCCCTGGGAGGCAGACGCGCCCTCTCCGGTGGAAGACGCGCAAAAATGGCACTATTTCGCGGGTTATGACCTCCACTCCCAACTCAAGGCCCTGCAACAGGATCTGGATGCCCCTTCGGAGGCTTCCACGGCCATCCTCCTGACCCACGGCGACCTTCTGCTGCCCGTGCTGCACCATCTGCCGGACAAGGAAGTCAACATCTCCATGGGCTATCCGCTGGACCGTTCGCCCCTCTTCCACCTGCTGGACAGCCTGTTCCGCCTGCATGAAGGACGGGACAAGGACGGGCTTTTCTACTGGCGCTATCTGCTGGCCTGCCTGCGCCACCCCTATCTGGGCATGCTCCAGGCCGCCGCGCCCGGGGAAGAGCCCGGCACGGGGCAGTCCCTGCGGCCCCTGCTCCGCCGTCTGGAGCGCCGCATCCGCAGCGGCAGGCGCCTGGTGGCCCATGAGGATCTGCTGGCCACCCTGGCCGAAGGCGAAGAAAGCATGGATGCTCCCGCCGGAGAGGACGCCACGGACGGTGCCCTCCCTGCCCCCAGTCCCGAGCGCGCCCTGCTGGAAGAACTGCTGCACCTGCTGCTGGAGGATTTCGGCGCCGTTTCCACGCTGTCCGGCCTGGCCGGCGCCCTGCTGCGCCTGAGCGACTTCCTGACCCGCCACGGACAGGCCGTCTGGGAACGCTTCCCCCTGGATGCCGAGGCCCTGTACCGGCTCGTACGCCACTGCGTGCCGGAACTGCAGCACAATGCCCTGTCCGGCGAGGAGATGGACTCCCGCCTTCTGCACGGTCTGGCCCGCCAGCTGCTGCAACAGCAGCGCATCCCCTTCGAAGCCGATCCGCTGGGTGGTGTGCAGGTGCTGGGCATGCTGGAAAGCCGTCTGCTCCAGTTCGACCGCATCTTCATCATCGATGCCACCGATGACGTCCTGCCCGGTACCCCAGGCCAGGATCCCCTGCTGCCGGACAGCCTGCGCCGCATCCTCGGCCTGCCTGATGCCCGCCGCCGGGAACGGGCGGCCTCCCACACCCTCTACCGCCTGTGTGCCTGCGCCCGCGAGGTGCATTTTTACTGGCAGGAGAGCCAGGGCCGTTCCGGACTCATGGACAGCAAGAAGGCCCGCAGCCGTTTTGTGGAGCAGCTCATCTGGGCGCACGAGCAGCGCACCGGGGCCATCCTCAAGCCGGGCACGCCGCCGCTGGCTGTGGCCACCTGTGCCGTGGCCCCCATGCCGCCCCGCGAGCTGTCCCTGAAGCGCAACCAGGCCTTGCAGGATGCCATGCGGGCCTTTCTGGCCGCGCCCATCTCTCCCACGGCCCTGGATACCTATCTGCATTGCCCGCTGTCCTTCGTCTGGAAACATCTGTGCCGCTTCCGGCCCGTCCAGGAGGTCAACGAAAGAGACGATCCGGCAGAAGTGGGCTCCGTGCTGCACGACGTGCTGCAGCAGCTCTACCGTCCGTATCGCGGCAAGCTGGTGGATGCGGGGACCTTCGACATGGCCGTCATGCGTGCCGAACTGCAGCGCCAGATGGAAAGACACGACCTGCGGACCCAGCTGCCGCCCGACAGCCTGATGATGTTCTCCATGGCGGCCCCGCGCCGTCTGGAGGAATATCTTTGCAACCAGCCGGAAGCCACCATCCTGGAACTGGAATATCCCCTGACCCAGGTCATCAGCTGCAACGGCCGGGAATATACCTTCAAGGGACGCCTGGACAGACTGGACAGGCGTGAAGACGGCCTCTGCATCGTGGATTACAAGACCGGTACCATCAACAGTCCTGCCGGTGCCTTATGGGATGACGAGGCCCTGTTCGTCCACATGGCGCAGGTCCGGGACGCAGGGATCCCTCTTGAGGAACGCCGCCGGCTGGCCGCCGGGGCTTTCGACCAGCTGGCCGAGAAGCTGCGCATGATCCAGCTGCCCGCCTACCTGTGCATGCTGCACGCCGCCGGTTTCAAGGATCTGCACGACGCCGCCCTGGTGGAACTGCGCGACAAGGGGCGGGAATACTGGCTGTTCGGGCCCAGGCTGGATCTGGACAATGGCGAACGCATCCGTCAATGCTTTGACGTCCTCTCCCTGCTGCTCTGGCATATGGAGCACGGCCCTGATTTCACCGGCCGTCCGGGCGAAGGTTGCCGCTGGTGCGACTATCAGGCACTTTGCCATGCCTGACAGAGACAGCGGCCTTGTGAAAATAAGGTTTTTCTGGTAATGCTTTCCGAAAATTGATTTCAATACCGCCCCTCGAGGGCTTTACCTTATAGCGCCATGTTGGAGGTTGCATCATGGCTTTTCCTTCTTTGTCCATTGGAGACCTGACCGCTAAAATGCCCATCGTCCAAGGCGGCATGGGTGTTGGCATTTCCCTTTCCGGCCTCGCCTCTGCTGTTGCCAATCAGGGCGGCATCGGCGTCATCGCCGGAGCCATGATCGGGATGAAAGAGCCCGACGTGGCCAAGAACCCCATCGAAGCCAACCTGCGCGCCCTGCGCCAGGAGCTGACCAAGGCCCGGGAAAAGACCCAGGGCATCATCGGCGTCAACATCATGGTGGCGCTGACCACGTTCAGCCAGATGGTGCGCACGGCCATCGAAAACCGTGCCGACATCATCTTTTCCGGTGCCGGTCTGCCCCTGGAGATGCCCAAGCATCTCCTGCAGGCCTGCGAAGAAAAAAAGGAAGAGTTCAAGACCAAGCTGGTCCCCATCGTCTCTTCCGCCCGCGCGGCGACCCTGATCGCCCGCAAGTGGCTCTCCCGCTTCGACTACCTGCCCGACGCCTTCGTGGTGGAAGGCCCCAAGGCCGGCGGCCACCTCGGCTTCAAGCGTGAAGAGATCAACGACCCGAACTTCGCCCTGGAAGTCCTGGTCCCCCAGGTGGTCGAAGCCGCCAAGCACCTTGAAGACCAGAAAGGCCGCGCCGTGCCCGTCATCGCCGCCGGCGGCATCTACACCGGCGAAGACATCAAAAAATTCCTCGACCTCGGCGCTTCCGGCGTCCAGATGGGGACCCGCTTCGTGGCCACCAAGGAATGTGATGCCGATGACCGCTTCAAGCAGAGCTACATTGCTGCCCGCGAGGAAGACATCACCATCATCAAGAGCCCGGTGGGCATGCCCGGCCGCGCCCTGCAGAACGACTTCATCGAGGCCGCCCGCCAGGGCAACAAAAAGCCCTTCAAATGCGTCTTCCACTGCGTGCATACCTGCGACCAGGAAAAGACGCCCTACTGCATCGCCCAGGCCCTCATCAGCGCCATGAAGGGCAACCTGGAACGCGGCTTCGCCTTCTGCGGCGCCAACGTGGCCCGGGTCAACAGCATCGTTTCCGTCAAGGAACTGATGGAATCCCTGCAGCAGGAATTCGACCAGACCATCAGCAAGGGCAAGCAGACCCTGCAGGGCCTGCTTAAGTAACGCCCGCCTCATCCATCATCCTGGGGCCGGCCCTGCCGGCCCCTTTTTTTATGGGCTTTAGCCTGTTGAGCGCCTGACAGGCGCGAAACAAAAAACCACCCGCTATGCGGGTGGAGACAATACGTTATACACACAAAAACACCTTTCCGCTACGATGAAGTTGTTCAAGCCCATCGCAACATTAACGGAAAGGTGTTTTTGTTATGGGAACCAAGGCTCATAGCCTAGCGCATACGAAATGGTTGTGCAAGTATCATATCGTCTTTACTCCAAAATATAGAAGAAAAATAATCTTCGCACAGCTCCGTGAAAGTATAAAAGAAATTCTGCAATGCCTCTGCAAATATAAAGGGGTTGAGATTCTGGAAGGGCATCTGATGCCGGATCATGTCCACATGCTGGTGTCCATTCCTCCTAAAATCAGTGTGGCAAATTTCATGGGCTACCTGAAAGGAAAAAGTTCGTTGATGATATTCGATAAGCACGCAAACCTTAAATATAAGTTTGGCAACAGAAAATTTTGGGCCGAAGGATATTATGTCAGTACGGTGGGGCTTAGAGAATGTCCGGCATACATCTTGCTATACCAGTTTTCTCCAAAGGATACAGGCCAAAGCAAGGTAAAGTAGTCC
>ENA-UEPJ01003603-UEPJ01003603.1-human-gut-metagenome-genome-assembly--contig:-NODE-3603-length-13487-cov-6.458613_pt1 | contig 13487 bp, 11 predicted proteins | sample MGYA00242890_ERZ507896 | MGnify/ENA primary metagenome ERZ507896 (study PRJEB26167, sample SAMN06115508) | human gut metagenome | host: Homo sapiens | place: China:Qinghai | collected 2015-08-20... | reverse complement strand
GACCGCCGCATGACCGCCGGCGAGACCTACCAGTCCTGCCTGAAGGAGATCGAGGATCTGCCCGCCTGCAAGAAGTATGCCAAGGACGTCAAGGTTTCCATGTATATGTACGACCGTCCCGCATGGACCGGCCATGTCTATGAGACCGAGTGCTTCTTCCCGACCTGGATCAACAAGGCCTCTGCGCCGCACGTCCAGGCTCTGGTCGACGCGCACCATGCCCTGTGGGGCGAGAACCGTCTGTGGGCCGACGAGACTGCCAAGGCCAAGCGCGAGGGCCGTCCGCTGACCGACAAGTGGACCTTCTCCACCAACGGCGTTTCCATCCAGGGCCGCTACGGCATCCCCTGCGTTGGCTTCGGCCCCGGCGCCGAGTCTCAGGCACACGCCCCCAACGAGATCACCTGGAAGCAGGATCTGGTCGTCTGCGCCGCGCTGTACGCAGCTGTTCCCATGCTCTATAAGCCCGAGAACAAGGACGGCTCCGCCACCTCCTTCCGTCAGGAGCTCACCGGCAACGACATCAAGTAAGCAATTTGTGCTGTAGGGGCGGACGACTCTGTCCGCCCGGCACATCAGAAAGAAATACGCATACGATAATATTTTAAGGAGAAAGAACATGAGCAAAACTGTTGAACTGGCAAGACATCTTGAGAAGCTCCACATCAACAATATGTATAAGACCGACTTCTACTGGACCTGGGACAAGACCGACGACTAGATCGACGCTGTCTTTACTGTAGCCGACGCTCTGCGCGATCTGCGTGAGCGCAACAAGTCCACGAAGATCTTCAACTCCGGTCTGGGCATCTCCCTGTTCCGCGACAACTCCACCCGTACCCGCTTCTCCTTCGCCTCCGCCTGCAACTTCCTCGGCCTCGAGGAGCAGGTCCTCGACGAGAAGAAGTCCCAGATTGCCCATGGCGAGACGGTCCGTGAGACAGCCAACATGGTCTCCTTCATGGCCGACGTCATCGGCATCCGCGACGATATGTACATCCATCAGGGCCACGAGTACCAGAAGACGTTCATGGACGCTCTGGAGGAAGGCTACCGCGACGGCATTCTTGAGCAGCGTCCGACGCTCGTCAACCTGCAGTGCGACGTCGACCATCCGACGCAGTGCATGGCCGATATGCTGCACGTCATCCACTACTTCGGCGGCGTGGAGAACCTGAAGGGCAAGAAGGTTGCCATGACCTGGGCCTACAGCCCCAGCTACGGCAAGCCGCTGTCCGTCCCGCAGGGCGTTATCGGCCTGTTCACCCGCTTCGGCATGGACGTCACGCTGGCCCATCCGGAAGGATACGATGTGTTCCCCGAGGTCGAAGAGATCGCCCGCAAGAACTGCGAGAAGTACGGCTCCAAGTTCCACAAGACCAACTCCATGGCTGAGGCCTTTAAGGATGCCGATATCGTCTATCCGAAGTCCTGGGCTCCGTTCAAGGCGATGGAAAAGCGCTCTGAGCTGTACGTTAAGGGCGACCAGAAGGGCATCGACGAGCTCGAGAAAGAACTGCTGGCGCAGAACGCCGAGCATAAGGACTGGACCTGCTCCGAAGAGATGATGAAGCTGACGAAGGACGGCAAGGCTCTGTACCTGCACTGCCTGCCCGCTGACATCTCCGGTCTGTCCTGCCCCGAGGGCGAAGTCGACACCTCCGTGTTCGACCGCTATCTGGTGCCTCTGTACAAGCAGGCTTCCTACAAGCCGTACATCATTGCCGCTATGATCTTCCTGGCTCAGGTCAAGGACCCGGTCAAGGCTCTGATGGACCTCGACTCCGCTGACAACAAGCGCAAGATGTTCTGATTCGCTTCTGAACCTACACAAATAAGCATATGGCAGGAGCGCCGCTCCTGCCATTGCAGTATCAAGAGGAATTATAAAATGGCTAAAAGAATTGTGATCGCTCTGGGCGGCAACGCTCTGGGCAAAAATCTTGAAGAGCAGATGCAGGCTGTCAAGACAACGGCCAGCGCCATCGCAGACCTGATCGAAGACGGCCACGAAGTCGTCATCGCGCACGGCAACGGCCCGCAGGTCGGCATGATCCAGAACGCGTTCGCCGCTTACCACAAGCAGCAGGCCAAGAGCGACATCATGCCCCTTTCCATGTGCGTAGCCATGAGTCAGGGCTACATCGGCTACGATCTGCAGAACATGATCGGCGAGGAGCTTGACCGCCGCGGTCTGGGCATCCACTGCGCGACTGTTCTGACGCAGGTCGCCGTCGACCCGGCTGACCCCGCGTTCCAGCATCCGACCAAGCCCATCGGCGCGTTCATGACCGAGGAAGAGGCCAAAAAGCTCGCCGCCGAAAAGGGCATCGACGTCGCCGAGGACGCAGGCCGCGGCTGGCGTCAGGTCGTTGCAAGCCCGCGCCCGAAGGAGATCGTCGAGATCGCCACGGTCAAGGCGCTCATGAACGCGAAGCACGCTGTTATCGCTGCCGGCGGCGGCGGTATCCCGGTCGTGTGGGAGGACAAATACCACCTCAAGGGCGTGCCCGCCGTCATCGACAAGGACTTCGCCTCCGAGTGCATGGCCGAGCAGCTTGACGCCGATATGCTCATCATCCTGACGGCTGTCGAGAAGGTCGCCATCAACTTCGGCAAGCCCGACCAGAAGAATCTGGACGAGCTGACCCCGGAGGAGGCCCGCAAGTACATGGCCGAAGGCCAGTTCGCCCCCGGCTCCATGCTGCCGAAGGTCGAAGCGGCTGTCAAGTTCGCCGAGTCCAAGCCCGGCCGTACCGCCCTCATCACCCTCCTGGAAAAAGCCAAGGACGGCATCGAAGGCAAAACCGGCACCGCGATCCATCTGTAAGATACCCGCAAAGCGCCCTTCTTCCGAAGGGCGCTTTGGTTTATAAATCCGCGCACAGGCCCGATTCAGCGCGCTTGACAAATCGGAAAAGTCTGATATAATGAAAATAACCAAGGCCCCTTCCGCAAGAACGGTTTGGCCTCGGATCAAGTTAGCGTTTCAAGAAATCTCGAAACCGTCACTTTGCCGAGTGGCGGTTTCGGCCATTTATGCGGATGGTGACCGTGAGCCCAAAAATATGGAACGTGATCGTAATCGGCATAAACATCCCTCCTTTCGGAGGAGGCCAAACCGCCCGTCTGCGTCGGGAGCCTTGGGGTTCGATAAGAACCGCCTTTATTTTATCAGACCAGTCGAAAAATGTCAATCCGTCCCCGTTTCCGTGCGCTTGACAGATCAAGGATCATAGCAGAATTTCGGATATACGCGTATATTGCAGCAAGGGAAGGCCGCGCAGCCTTCCCTCGTTTTTATCCGTTTTTCGGTTCTGCCGGCTTTGGCTTGACGCGGGCGAATCTGCGGCGGCGGGCGCGGTGTGGGCGGGGCCTCTGGCTGAGCGCGGCATAGCTCTTTGCGACCTGCTCGGTCGGCTCGTAGACCAGCCGGCTGACGCGCAGCGCACCGTCCTCCTGCACCAGCCGGATACGGATGTAAAATTCACCGTCCGCCTCGCATCTGGCGCGGGACAGATACCGCCGTCCCTGCTGCGGATACCATTTTCCCGCTGTCATCTGCCCGCCGCAGACAGGGCAAAGGTTCTCCTGCCCGCTCATCGCGCCGAGCGCGGCGGTCTTGTCAGCGTAGCCGTGGAACACGGCCCGCTGCACGCAGCCGGGCAGCTCAGCGCCGTGGAAGCCGTTTTCGTGCGCCTGCACGGCAGCCTCATACGCGGCGATGCCCTCCGAGAGACGCAGCTTCTGGCAGACGAGCGCCGTATGATACGCGTCGCCCAGCGCGTCGTGCGCGGCACGGGTGGGCGCGATGTCCATCATCTGCATGGCCGTCGACAGCGCCTTCTGCGCGCCGGAGCCGTCGGTCTGCGCGTTGAAGATCAGCTGCGCGTTGTACCAGCACGCCGTCCATCCGCTCTCCAGACCGAACACCGCGAGATTTTCCCGCAGGATCGTGATATCGTCAAAGCCCCACGTCAAAAACACGCAGTCCTCGCCGCACCACGCGGCAAACTGCGCGGCGGCCTCCGGGAAGCTCACGCCCTTTTCGCGCAGCAGACTGTCGCGGATACCGGTCAGCGAGGCGACCTTGCGGTTCATTTTCTTAAAATATTTGGGCCGGATGAGGATCTGGAACTCGTCCGCGACCTGCTGCTCCTGCGTCATGCGCACAGCGCCGATCTGCACGATCTCGCCGCGCATCGGCGACGGCAGCGCCTTTTTCGCGCTGTATGACCCCGGCCACGGCTGGTTCCACTCCATATCCAGAATAATATACTGCATAGCGTCAAACTCCTTCATGTCTAACAGCTATGGTATCACAAACTCGGCAGACTGTAAACAATAAAACCGCGTCTGCATAGAATATGCCAGTCTAGCAAGTAACCGATGATTCAATCGGCAAGCGTTCTCAGCGAGAGATTTTGGCCCGAAGGAAAGGTTGAAAACGCAGGAATACTTTGTGTATTTCAAGTTTTTCAAACTGCACAGCCGGGACAAAAGATCCGCTGAGAACCGCAGACGATTGGATCGTCGGTTACGCAGGAAGGCAGGGGCAAAAATATGCCATTTTTATTCTTGAGTCCGTCCACGCAGTATTTCAATCCCTACATCACGACCGGCGACGAGCGCTATTGGATGAACGCGCTGGCCGATGAGATGACGCCGTATCTGCACGCAAGCGGCATCACCGTCACGCGCAACAACCCGGACGGCAGCGCCGCGCAGTCCATCCGCGATTCCAACGCGTCCCGGCAGGATTTCCATCTGGCGCTGCACTCGAACGCCGCGCCGCAGGCGCTGTCAGGCCGTCTGCGCGGCGTGGACATTTACTATTATCCGACGAGCGAGGCCGGGCTTCGCATGGCGAACATTCTGGTTGATAACATCAAGCCCATCTATCCGCTTCCCGACCGGGTGCAGGCGCGCTCGTCCACGATCATCGGCGAGCTGCGCCGCACACGGGCTCCGGCGGTTCTGACCGAGCTGGGATACCACGACAACACAGAGGACGCGAACTGGCTGACGGGCAATCTGGACGCGATTGCGCGGGCGCTGGCCCTCGGCGTGACGGAGTATTTCGGCGTTCCGTTCCTGACGCCGGGCAGCGAATTTGATGCCGAGGCCGCAGGCGAAAACGGGTATATGGCGCTGCGCTCCTTTCCGCAGACGGACGCGGAGGTTCTGGCACAGATCCCGAACGGAACAGCCGTTACGGTGCTCGGAGACTTCAATGGCTGGTACACCGTCCGCGCAGGCGATCTGTACGGCTTCGCCTCCATCGCCGAGGTCCAGCTTGGCGTCATGCCGCTGGGCGAATGACGAACCGGCCCGCAGGTCACAGCCTGCGGGCCGGAGTTTATTTCGCGTTCTTCTGATTGTTCTGCGCCAGAATGCGCTCGATCTCGACCTGCGCGGTGTAGACCTCGTCGTGGAAGTGCTGGGCGGAGATACGCTCGGCCCCGTGGCCGAGGATGATGAGCTGCTCAAGATTGTCGCTCGTCGCCACGCGGACGCGGCGGCGGCCGCGAAGCTCAAAGCTCAGGCGCTCGATATACTGATCCGCCGTCTCCGCCTGCCGGGTATAGACGATGTGGATGTTGTGGTATTTTTCCACAGACCCCAGCCCCTGCGGCACCTTGTACGCGTCAAAGACCAGAATGAGTGTGCAGCCGCGGTAGCCCTGATAATTGCACAGCAGGTTCATGAGCACGTGCCGCGCCGTGTCGAGGCTCGTGCGGGCCAGCGCCTTCAGCTCGTCCCACGCAAACAGGATGTTATAGCCGTCGACCAGCAGGAAATCATCCGCCGGGCCGAGGCTTTGCAGAAATTCGCGCTTGTCCTCGCTGCGCAGCATCATCTGCGGCAGCACATCGCGGCGGCGGATCGCGCCGTAGGTGCGCTCAAAGATCGCCAGCAGCTCCTTTTCCAGCTCCGGCGCGCCGCCGGGCGCAACGGATTTTACGATCCGCTGCGGCTCCTGCCGCGCGGGGCCTCCGAGCCGAAGCAGCGGCAGATGCGCCGCCGCGTCCACGTCCTGCCACTTGACCTCGTAACCCGCGCCGTGCGCGCAGAACACGGAGCTTGCCGGATTTTCCAGATCGCGCGCTGGGTCGTAGCCCAGCTCTTTTACGATCTGCTCCTGCTCCCGGCAGGGCCGGTAGCCGCTGACGCGCAGCTGGATGCGTCCGCGGCCCCTTGTATAGGCCGTAAGCTCCGTCTGATACTCCCGCAGCAGCCGCACAGGCGCGCTTCCGCGCAGGACAGTCTGTTCCCCTTCCTGCTCCGGCGGCTCATATTCGCCCTGCATCCGCTGGATATCCGTGATCGCCCGGCCCACGCTCGGCGCGGGCAGCTCCATGCGGAACGCGTACCACGGTTCAAGCAGCACAGACTGCGCCTTCATGAGGCCCTGCCGCACGGCGCGGTAGGTCGCCTGCCGGAAGTCGCCGCCCTCCGTGTGCTTCAGATGCGCCTTGCCGGAGACGAGCGTAAAGCGGATATCGGTGATCGGCGCGCCGGTCAGCACGCCCCGGTGGGCCTTTTCCGCCAGATGCGCCAGGATCAGCCGCTGCCAGTGCAGCGCCAGCGTGTCCGTCGGGCACATGGTATCAAATTGCAGGCCGGAGCCGGGCTCTGCCGGCTCCATCAGCAGATGCACCTCGGCATAGTGCCGCAGCGGCTCATAATGCCCCACGCCCTCGACCGGCGCGGCGATCGTCTCAAGATAAACGATGTTCCCCGCGTCAAATGAAACCTTCAGCCCGAAGCGGTCTTCGATCAGCTTCTGCAGAATCTCCATCTGCACCGGTCCCATCAGCTGCACGCGGATCTCGCGCAGCAGCGCATTCCAGACCAGATGCAGCGCAGGATCCTCCTCTTCAAGCATGCGCAGCTGTCCATACGCCAGCGCCGCATCCGTGCCGTCGTCCAGAAGCAGGCGGTATTCCAGAACCGGCTGCAAAACCGGTGCCTGCGCCGCCGTCTCGCGGCCCAGCACATCGCCTGGCATGGTCTTGCTCAGTCCCGTCACGGCGCAGACCGTCCCTGCGGGTGCCTGCTGCAAAAGCGTGAATTTACTGCCGGAATAGAGCCGAAGCTGGTCGGCCTTTTCCTCCCAGCCCTCACCGCGGAGCGTCTGCTTAACTAGAAGCGTCCCGCCCGTGACCTTCAGAAACGTCAGACGCGCGCCCTTCTCGTCGCGTGCGATCTTGAATACGTGCGCGCCGAACTCCGCGCCCCGCGCAGGCTCGTCCACGAACCGGCCCAGCGCGTCCAGAAGCGCGTCCACGCCCGTCTGCCGCAGCGCGGAGCCGAACAGGCACGGGAACACCCGCCTGTGCGAGACGAGCGGCGCGATCTGCGCGTCGGAAAGCGTGCCGGAGGTGAGATAGTCCTCCATCAGCGCCTCGTCGGACAGGGAAAGCTCCTCGTAGAGCTGCGCCTGCGGCTGCGAAAAATCGATGCAGCCCTCGTCCAGCTCCGCGCGGACAGCGGCAAGCAGCGCGTCCCGATCCGCCGTCTCCATGTCCATTTTGTTGAAGAACAGAATGACCGGCACCTGATAGCGCCGCAGCAGCCGCCAGAGCGTGACGGTGTGACTCTGGATGCCCGACGGGCCGCTGATAATGAGCACGGCGCAGTCGAGCACCTGCAGCGTCCGCTCCATCTCGGCAGAAAAATCCACATGGCCCGGCGTGTCGAGCAGCGTCAGCGTGCAGCCGGGCAGCGGAAGAACGGCCTGCTTGGAAAAGATCGTGATGCCCCGGCTGCGCTCCTGCGCGTCGGTGTCGAGAAACGTATCGCCGTGGTCGACGCGGCCAAGCGTGCGGATGACGCCTGCCCGGTAAAGCATGGCCTCCGACAGCGTCGTCTTGCCCGCGTCCACATGGGCAAGCAGCCCCACGCAAAGCCGTTTTTCCGTCCGTTCCGTTCCCTGTGCGTTCATTGCCGTTCTCCGTTCGTTATGATCTGGGAGGATTATAGCACAAAAACGGGAAGCCGCCAAGAGGGACAGGCAGACACATGAGGAGACTGTGCGGATATGCCATTGCCTTTTTCGGGGAAATGCACTATAATATTTATAACTGTGTAAATTGGGAAGGAGGCGGCTGCGGTGCTGCCGGAGGGTTTTGAGGCACGGATGCGTGCGCTTTTGGGAAGCGAATATGAGGACTTTCTCGCGTCCTTTGACCGGCCGCTCTGCACCGGTCTGCGGAGAAATCCGCTCAAAACCGGCTTTACGGGCGATTTGTCGCGGTTTTCGCTCTCTCCCGTGCCGTGGTGCCCGACGGGGTTTTATTATGACGCGGTCTCCCGGCCCGGCTTATCGCCGTATCACGCGGCGGGGCTTTATTATCTGCAGGAGCCGAGCGCCATGGCCCCGGCGGAGCTTTTGGACCCGCAGCCGGGCGAGCGCGTGCTCGACCTGTGCGCGGCCCCCGGCGGGAAATCGACGCAGCTGGCGGGCAAACTCCGGGGAAAGGGGCTTCTGGTCTGCAACGAGATCAACGCCAAGCGCGCGAAAATTCTTTCCGGGAATATCGAGCGGCTGGGCATTTCCAACGCGCTGGTCCTGAACGAGCACCCGAAGCGGCTGGAAGAGCGCTTTGCGGGCTATTTTGACAAAATTCTCGTCGACGCCCCCTGCTCCGGCGAGGGCATGTTCCGCAAGGAGGAGGCCGCCGTCACCGACTGGACGGAGGACACGAACGCCATCTGCGCCAACCGCCAGCTGGAGATTCTGACCTCCGCCGCAGCCATGCTCCGCCCCGGCGGGCGGCTGGTTTACTCCACGTGCACGTTCTCTCCTGTGGAAAACGAGGGCGTGATCTCGGACTTTTTGTGGAAAAATCCCGATTTTTCTGTAGAAAAGCCGGACGTGCCGTTCTTTTCTCCCGGCAGGCCCGACTGGGTGCCAAACCCCGCGCCGGGACTGGAGCATACGTTCCGGCTCTGGCCGCACAGACTCTTGGGCGAGGGGCACTATGCCGCCGTCCTCCGCCGGGCGGGGGACGAAGCGCCCGCAGTGCTTCCGCCGGAACCCGCGGCCAAATGCCCGCCGGAGCTTGCGGCGTTCCGCAGCCAGACCGGCGCCGCGCTGCCGGAGGGGAAGCTGCTGCGGTTCGGGGACGTGTGCTATCTCGTCCCGCAGGCGCTGCCGGAGGTAAAGGGGCTGCGGGTGCTGCGCGCGGGGCTGGAGCTTGGCGCAGTCCTGAAAAACCGCTTTGCGCCCGCGCACGCGTGGGCGCTGTGGCTGGAAACGCTGGAAAGCAGCGTCTCGTTCGAGGAAGCCGACCCGCTGCTTGCCCGGTATCTGTCCGGCGACGTGCTGCCGTCCGACAAGCGCGGCTGGACGCTCGTGCAGGCGGACGGGCTTTCGCTCGGCTGGGCAAAGGGCGACGGAAGCCAGCTCAAAAACCACTATCCGAAGGCGCTTCGCCGCCCGGTTTAAAAACAGGAGGATGCACTATGGCAAAGACAGTCCTGATCGTAGAGGATGAACGCGCGATCGTGGAGATCCTGAAATTCAATCTCAAGCGCGAGGGCTATGAGACGCTTGAGGCGCTCGACGGCGAGACGGGTCTGCAGCTTGCGCAGACAAAGGACCCGGATCTGATCTTACTGGATGTCATGCTGCCGAAAATGAACGGCTTTGACATCTGCAAAACGCTCCGCGGCGAAAACCGCACCACGCCCATCATCATGCTCACAGCCCGTGAGGAGGAGATGGACAAGGTCTTCGGCCTTGAGACCGGCGCGGACGACTATATGACCAAGCCCTTCTCCATGAAGGAGCTCATGGCCCGCGTCAAGGCGAACATCCGCCGCCGCAGCATGGAATACGCCCCGACGCAGAGCACTGCGGGCCAGATCGAAGCGGACGGCCTGTGCCTGAACCCGGAGACATATCAGGTCACGAAAAACGGCACGCCGGTCGAGCTGACGCAGAAGGAATATGACCTGCTGTCCTATCTCATCCGCGAGCGCGGAAAGGTCTTCTCCCGCGAGGATCTGATGCAGCGGGTATGGAACTATGACTATTACGGAGATATGCGCACGGTCGACGTGACCGTGCGGCGGCTGCGCGAGAAGATCGAGGACGACCCCGGCAAGCCCCAGTATATCCTGACCCGGCGCGGCGTCGGCTATTATTTCGCGGGATAACGCAGCTTCCCGCGCGAGAAAGGAGGGGCGGCCATGCGGTCCCTGCGCATGAAGATGGTCATGATCATGGTGATCCTGATCCTGGCCCTGATGCTGACGACTGGCGCGTTTTTGATGAGCGGCGTCGGCAATTTCTATGTGTCCCAGTTCTATGAGCAGATGGAGGGCACGTTTACCCCGGAATTCATCGCCCAGCTGCAAAGGCTCTCGGCGGAGGACAACGCCCCCGCGCAGATGAAGGAACTTCTCATGGCGCAGGCCGGGCTCGGCATCGATATCACGGGCCGCAACGTCTACATTCTTGACCAGACCGGCTCCGTGCTCGACAGCTCGAACCAGCGCGCCACGGTCGTGATGACGCAGAACATTCTGTCCGCCATGAACGGCGAGGTCGGGCAGAGCAGCTCGGTCACAAACGATTATATGGATCTGGCCGTCCCCGTCGAGTCGGACGGCGCGCAGTATATCGCCTACATCCGCGACAACCGCGCCACGGTCGACGCGCTGACGAGCGAACTGCTGATCATCATCCTGCGCGCGCCGGCGCTGGGTCTGGTGATCTGCGTGATCTTGTCGTTCCTGCTGTCGCAGATTCTGATCACACCCATCCGCGCGCTGACCGTCGGCACAAAGCGCGTCGCGGCGGGAGATTTCGCGAACCGCGTCACGGTCGACAGCCGCGACGAGATCGGCGATCTGACCCGGAACTTCAACCACATGGCAAAGGTCCTGCAGGACACGATCTCCGAGGCGGAGAACGAGCGCAACAAGCTTTCCACGCTGTTTCTGCACATGACCGACGGCGTCGTCGCGTTCAATACGGCGGGCAGCGTCATCCACTATAACCCCGCCGCCACGCAGATGCTCGCGCAGAACCTGTCAAGCCAGACGACCTTCGACGAAATTTTCTCGAAGGAAGCCGAGCTTGACACGCTCCTGACCCTGCGCAGGCCGCAGTATATCGAGGCGCAGAAGACCGTCGGCGAGCGTGAACTGGAGCTGTTCATGGCCCCGTTCTCGTCCGACCACGCGCAGGGCGGTGTGCTCGTCGTCATCCACGACGTCACCGAGCAGCGCAGGAGCGAGCAGCTCAAGCGCGAATTCGTCGCCAACGTCTCGCACGAGCTGCGAACGCCGCTGACCAATATCAAATCCTACGCCGAAACGATCGTCGACACCGGCGACGAGCTGCCGCCGGAGCTGCGCTCGAATTTCATGAACGTCATCATCAGCGAGGCCGACCGCATGACCCGCATCGTGCAGGATCTGCTCACGCTCAGCAAGATCGACTACGGCAAGATGGAGATGAACATCTCCCGGTTCCCGTTCTTAAAAGCCGTGCAGAATGTGTATGACGCGGCAAAGCTCAACGCCGAGCAGAACCACCACCACACCATGACGCTCACCTGCGAAGGGGACATTCCCGACGTCAACGGCGACCGGGAGCGCATCGAGCAGGTCATTACCAACATCGTCTCCAACGCTGTCAAGTATACGCCCGACGGCGGCAAAATCGACATGACCGTCGGCACGAGCGGCAAAAACGTCTTTGTCCGCGTGACCGACAACGGCATCGGCATCCCCGAAAAGGATCTGCCGCGCCTGTTTGACCGGTTCTACCGTGTGGACAAGGCGCGTTCGCGCGAATCCGGCGGCACGGGCCTCGGCCTTTCCATCGCGCAGGAGATTTTGAACCAGCACAAGGGCAGCATTGAAATTTCGTCCGAATACGGCAAGGGTACCTCGGTCCTCATCACCATGCCCGCCGCGGAGGCGCAGGCATGAAGCAGAAACGAAGACATGACCATGGCCGGAGGCTGCTGGAGATCGGAAAGGACATTCTGATCGTGTTTCTCGTGCTGGTCAACGTGACGCTTGCGATCATGTGCCTGCCAACAAAGACGCTCACGCAGACCAAATGGCTGGCAAGCGCGCTGCGCCCGTTTGCGGGGCTGTTCGGCCTCAATGAAGCGGAGCTGACCTATACCGCGCCCGCCACCGGCAGCGCGTTCATCGGCGCGGCGCAGCCCGTCGCCGTCACGCTGAGCACCGAGGCGGGCAGACAGAGCGCACAGTATGACTTTGCCGCCCTCGATACGCTCTACGGGCAGTACGGAGGGCTGCTTGCGCAGGCGCTCGAAAGCGCCGAGACGCCGCAGGCGTGCGCCGAATCGGCGTTTTATGCCGCTTTGCGGAAGCCCGGCGCGGCCTTCTGCTTCCCGGGACAAATTTCCCCCGCCGTGCTTGGCGCGTGGCTGAACGTGCGCGCGCCGGAGGGTGCGGACGCGCAGTGGTACGTGCTGGCGCTGGACGGAGAGACGGTTCAGCTGTATCTGCTGGGCGACGGCTGCTATCGCGCACAGACGGCGCTTTCCGCCGAGACGCTTGCGGCCGAGCTTTCCGCCGCCGTCCCGGACGGCAGCTTCTTCGCGTTTGAATCGGACGACACGCCCTACAGCGCGCTCGATCCGCTCTCGCTCATCAGCGCGTCAAGCGCCGCCGTCTGCACCGGCCTCGGCACGAACCCGTGCGACGCGCGATTTATTTCCGCCCTCGCAACCCAGATCGGCATCAACCCTTACGGCGACGCACGCTTCGTCGGAAACGACGGCACGACGTCCTTTACCGAAACCGGCCTGCGCCTGCGCGTGAGCGCGCAGGGCAGAATTGAACTGCAGATCCTCCAGCCGGACGACCGCTTCCAGAGCGCGTCGGCAGGCACGCTTGACCGCATCGAGGCTGCGCGCAGCCTCCTCAGCCGCCTGACCGGTGACAGCTACGGCGAGGCGCGGGTCTATCTGCAAAGCTATCGGGCCGACGGCCAGAGCGCCGTGTGCACCTTCGGCTATTATCTGTCCGGCATCGAGATCGCACCGCGCGGCGCGATCGAGCTCCGCTTCGACGGCACGCAGATCACGAACGCCTCCGTCCTGTACCGCAGCTACACGGCCTCGTCAACGCCCGCAGCGCTCCTGCCCGCCGCGCAGGCAGCCGCCTGCCTGCCGAAGGGTGGCACGCTCCGCCTTCTGTACGCCGAAGGCACCGGCGGTGAACTCACCGCCGGGTGGGAGACGGAGTAAGCGTGCTATGTACCCGCCCGCGATATGCGGGAGCGCCTGAGAGGTCGCAGCAGGTAATTGCGAAAAGCGATAGTCCGATGCGAATCCGCAGGCTTTTCGCTGTTAATCGTAGGGGTCGATGCCCACATCGACCCGGCAGAACGCACCGTTTCTGCGGGAATCTTAGGGTGTATCTGAAAACTCATGATGTGACCGGCAGCGAGGGATTTTTGCGTTGCGCAAGACATTTTTTCGCAGGAA
>ENA-UEPJ01003601-UEPJ01003601.1-human-gut-metagenome-genome-assembly--contig:-NODE-3601-length-13494-cov-4.615115_pt1 | contig 13494 bp, 10 predicted proteins | sample MGYA00242890_ERZ507896 | MGnify/ENA primary metagenome ERZ507896 (study PRJEB26167, sample SAMN06115508) | human gut metagenome | host: Homo sapiens | place: China:Qinghai | collected 2015-08-20... | reverse complement strand
TTTCCCTGCAGCTTGCGGTCGATGGCTTCCGCAGCCTTCTTGCCTGCGCCCATGGCCAGAATGACGGTCGCAGCGCCGGTAACGGCGTCGCCGCCTGCGAAGACGTTTTCACGGGTAGACATTTCGTTCTCGTCGACGATGATGCCGCCCTTTTTGTTTGTCTCGAGGCCCGGCGTGGTGGAGCGGATCAGCGGGTTCGGAGATGTGCCGAGGGACATGATGACCATATCGACATCCAGTACGAATTCGCTGCCCTCAATGGGGATCGGGCGGCGGCGGCCGGAGGCGTCAGGCTCGCCCAGTTCCATCTTGATGCCCTTCATGCCGCACACCCCGCCGAGGATCTCGGTCGGGTTGGTGAGCGTCAGGAACTCGATGCCCTCTTCCTTCGCGTGGTGCTGCTCTTCCAGTCTGGCGGGCATTTCGGCCTCGCCGCGGCGGTAGACGATGTACACCTTATCGGTACCCATACGCTTTGCACAGCGGGCGGCATCCATCGCGACGTTGCCGCCGCCGACGATCGCCGCTGCCTTGGAGTGCAGGATCGGCGTGTCGCTCTCTTCGAGATAGGCCTTCATCAGGTTGATGCGGGTCAGGTATTCATTTGCCGAGCAGACGCCCTTGAGAGATTCGCCGGGGATGTGCATGAACATCGGAAGACCTGCGCCGGAGCCGATAAACACAGCCTTAAAGCCCATCTCAAACAGCTCGTCGATGGACAGGACCTTGCCGATGACCATGTCGGTCATGACCTCGACGCCCTGTGCCTTCAGTTTTTCGACCTCATTGGCGACAATAGCCTTCGGCAGACGGAACTCCGGAATGCCGTAGACCAGAACGCCGCCGGCAGTGTGCAGCGCCTCAAACAGGGACACCGCATAGCCCTTCTTGGCAAGCAGCGACGCGCAGGTCAGGCCGGACGGGCCGGAGCCGACGACAGCGACCTTGATGCCATTGGACTCAGCCTTTTTCGGCATGGCGTTGATGTTCTCGCGGTACCAGTCGGCGACAAAGCGCTCCAGACGGCCGATCGCGACTGGCTCGCCCTTGTTGCCGCGGACGCACTTGGATTCGCACTGCGTCTCCTGCGGACAGACACGGCCGGAAAGGGCGGGCAGCGCATTGGTATCGGTGATGATCTCATAGGCCTTTTCGAAGTTGCCCTCGGCGACCTCATGGATAAATTCAGGAATATGAATATTGACCGGGCAGCCCTCGACACAGTGCGGCTTCTTGCACTGCAGGCAGCGCTTGGCCTCATTGATGGCCATCTCAGCGGTATAACCCAGCGTGACTTCCTTGAAATTCTTATTGCGGACGTTCGGGTCCTGCTCCGGCATCGGAGTCTTGGTAGCCTGCATATTAGCCATGATGATTCCCTCCCCTTACTTGATGAGCTCTTCGCCCATCTTCTGGATGCGGCAGATATGGGTCTTGCGCTCTTCTGCTTCTCTCTCGCGGTAGACGCTGTTGCGGCTCATGAGCTCGTCATAATCGACCTTGTGGCCGTCAAAATCCGGGCCGTCGACACAGGCGAACTTCACCTCGCCGCCGACCGTCACGCGGCAGCCGCCGCACATGCCGGTGCCGTCGACCATGATCGGGTTCAGCGAAACGACGGTCTTGACGCCGAACGGCTCGGTCGTCTTGGAGACAAACTTCATCATCGGGATCGGGCCGATGGCGAGAACTTCGTCATAGTGAATGCCAGACTCGAGCAACTGCTGCAGCTTGACGGTCACGAAACCGTGCTCGCCATAGGAGCCGTCGTCGGTCATGAGGTACAGATGGTCGCAGGCCTGCTTGAACTCGTCTTCAAGAATGACGATGTCCTTGTTGCGGAAGCCGACGATCACATCGGTTTCGACGCCAGCCTCTTTAAACGCCTTTGCGGACGGATACGCGATTGCACAGCCGACACCGCCGCCGACAACGCACACGCGCTTTTTGCCCTCCACGTCCGTCGGCTTGCCAAGCGGGCCGACGAAGTCCTGAATATAGTCACCCTCGTTCAGACTGCCGAGCATCTCAGTGGACAGGCCGACCTTCTGGAAGATGATCGCAACCGTTCCCTTTTCGCGGTCATAGCCCGCGATCGTCAGCGGAACGCGCTCTGATTTCTCGTCGACACGGAAAATGATGAACTGACCGGCCTTTGCCTTGCGGGCAACGAACGGAGCTTCGATCTCCATATACGTGACGGCAGCGTTCAGTTCCTTCTTGCGCACGATTTTGTACATAACTTGTTCATCCCTTCAAATCATCAGTAATTTCTTGTTCGTTCTGATAATCCAACACACTCAGTATACCACATCTTCCATTCTGTTGTAAACAAGAAAATCGATAAAAAAATACCGATATATGTTATGTTCTGAATCGACTTATGCTATTTATGATATATTGCATCTGAATTCGGAATGAATTACGACATTGTCGGATCGGACACTTTTCCACGTAAAATCAGCTGCCAGCGCGGCTGCCGTCACAGGGGCACACTCCGGCTGAAGGCCCGCAAGAAATGCAAGCGTGCCGAGCAGCTGCTCCGGCGTATGCGTTTCCCGCAGCGCGCCGAGGTCCAGCGATTTTTCCCGCTTGCTCAGCCGCCGTCCGTCCGGCGCAAGCAGCAGCGGAACGTGATAGTATGCAGGTGTTGGAAACCCAAGTGTCTTTTGCAGCCACATCTGGCGCGGCACGGAGCTCAGCAGATCGCGGCCCCGGATGACCTCTGTAACGCCGCCCGCAGCGTCGTCGGTCACGACCGCAAGCTGATAGGCGTATACGCCGTCGGAGCGGCGGATGATAAAGTCGCCGCAGTCCCGCGCGAGGTTCTCGGAATACGCGCCCTGCAGGCCGTCCTGTACGGTTATGACTGTATCCGGCACAATCACGCGCCACGCGGGCTTCCTTATTTTCGCCGCGCGCTCTGCCTCTGTCAGGCTCCTGCAGGTTCCAGCATAGATCACATTGCCGTCTGATGCGTGCGGCGCGGAGGCCGCGTGCAGCTCGGCGCGGGAGCAATAGCACGGATAGACCAGCCCGAGCGCACGCAGCCGTTCAAATTCCGCATGATAGGCGTCTGCCCGCATGGACTGCGGCGTCTGTTCCTCGTCCCAGTCAAGGCCGAGCCAGTCCAGATCGCGCTTGAGCGTTTCAATATAGTCCGGCCTGCACCGCTCCGGGTCCAGATCCTCAATGCGCAGCAGCATCCGCCCGTTCCGGCTTCGTACGGAAAGCCAGGCCAGCAGCGCGGAAAACACATTCCCAAGGTGCATCCTGCCGCTGGGGCTGGGCGCAAATCGTCCGGTCAGCATATTGGGCATTCCCTCCCCCGAAAAAACGGCAGGGACTCCCCTGCCGTTTGGATTATAATTGATAGATCCGGCGGTATTCTTCATAATACCGCTCGTACATATCGGATTTGAGCTCCTTGAGGCTGTTCAGATACTCGTGCGTATCGAACGAATCCGACTCCAGCTCGATCAGAGCGACCGCGATGTTGGAGCAGTGATCTGCGACGCGCTCATAGTTTGTCAGAAGATCGTTGAACACAAAGCCCTGTCCAAGTGTGCAGAGTCCCTTTTGCAGGCGGTCGACATGGTGGAGCTTCATCTCGTCGCAGAGATTGTCGATCAGCTCTTCAAGCGGCTCGACGCGGGCGGCAAGCTGCAGATCGTTATTGACGAACGAGCGGATCGCCGTGGACAGAATCTCTGTCAGAGCGGCCTCCATGACCTCCAACTCGTGCGCCGCCGCCTCGGAGAAGGACAGGTTCTTTTCGTGCAGCTCCTTCGCAGCCTCGGCAATATTCAGGGCATGGTCGGAAATTCGTTCAAAATCAGAGATCGTATGCAGGAACTTGGATACCTCCGCGTTCTGCTTGGCCGTCATTTCGCGTTCCGTGACCTTGACGAGATAAGTGCCGAGTGTATCTTCATACCGGTCGACAGAGCTTTCCAGATCCTCAACGAGCTTGAACCGTTCGTCGGAATAGCCGTGCAGCAGCGCAACAGCCTCGACAAAATTGCGCTTGGCTTCCTCCGCCATGGCGTTGATGGTCAGGCGGCTCTGTTCGATGGCAAGCGCGGGGTGCTGGATAAAGCGCTCTTCCAGACGCATGGCTTCCGGCTCAACCGCTTTCTGCTGCGGCTTGTCGCGCACCAGGAAGTTGACGGTCTTTTCGATCTGCTTTGTAAACGGCAGCAGCGCGACGACCTTGATGAAACGGAACACCGTATTGACAAACGCAATGGATACGCTGGTCATGATACGGTCGGCAAACGGGAAGCGGATCAGCGCGTCAAGCGTATAATAAATCGCCGCAAAGAGGATCACGCCCGTGACCTCGGCGACCAGATAAACCATGGCCGTCCGTTTGCCGTCGACAGACGCGCCGATGGCGGACAGCAGCACCGGCATGGCCGCGCCGATGGCAATGCCCATGATGATGGGAAGCGCTATGGAAAAATCAATGATGCCGGTCGACGCGAGCGCCTGCAAAATGCCGACTGCGGCAGACGCGGACTGCAGCACGCAGGTAAACAGCGTACCGAAGAGGATGCCGAGGAACGGATTGGAGAAGGACGTCAGGATGCGGATAAAGGTCGGGTCCTCGCGCAGCGGCGAAACGGCGGCGGACATTGTGGACATACCGAACATCAGGACCGCGAAGCCCATCAGGATATCGCCGATGTGCTTTTTGGCCGGGTCCTTTGCCGCCATACGCAGAACGATGCCGATGACCGAGATCACGCCCGTGAGCGTCGCCGTGGAGAACAGGTCGAGCCAGCCTCCGGTCGAGCCGATGTCGGAAAGACAGATGATCCAGCCCGTGATGGACGTACCGAGGATCGCGCCCAGCACGATGGAAATGGCCTGCCGCACCTTCATCATACCGGAGTTGACAAAGCCGACGATCATGACCGATGTGGCGGACGAGGACTGGATCACCGCCGTTACGCCGGCGCCCAGCAGAAAGCCCTTGATGGGATTACCGGTCAGCCGGTACAAAATCAGCTCCAGTTTATTGCCCGCGACCTGCTTCAGTCCGTCCCCCATCAGGGCCATGCCGAACAAAAACAGCGCGATGCCGCTCAGCAGCGAGATCACATTCGAAATACCCACGCATAACATCCTCTCTGTTTGTTAATTGTATGTTAAATTACGAAGATTAAATGTTTTGTATCTTTTATCTTAAATTCATGTTAAATCTTGCTTTTTCTTTACATTTCACGTAAACTTAACATAAAGAGGAACGACGATTTTACATTTCTGCTTTATTGTATTCGCAAAAGGAGTGGTTCAGATGATCTATTTACTGGAAGACGACGATTCCATCCGCAAGCTTGTGCTCTACGGACTGGACAGCCAAGGCTTTCAGTCAAAGGGCTTTGCGCTTCCTTCGGAATTCTGGCGGGCTATGGACACAGAGCTTCCGGAGCTGGTGCTGCTCGATATCATGCTGCCGGAAGAAGATGGCCTGTCCATCCTGAAAAAGCTGCGCGCGCGGCCTGCGACCAAACGCCTGCCCATCATTATGCTGACGGCGAAAAATTCGGAATACGACCGCGTGATCGGACTTGACCACGGCGCGGACGACTTTGTTTCCAAGCCGTTTTCCATGCTGGAGCTGATCGCGCGCATCCGCGCAGTCCTGCGCCGAGCAGAGCCTGCGCAGACGAGCGGCGATTTTTCGCTCGGCCTGCTGTTCGTCTCCCCTGACCGCCACGAGGTCAAGGTCGGCGGCAAGGACGTGATGCTGACCAACAAGGAATTTGAGCTTTTGTGCCTGCTGCTGCGCAACAAGGGCATCGTATTGACGCGCGCAACGCTGATGGACCGCGTCTGGGGCTTTGAGTCCGAACGGGAAAACCGGACGCTGGACGTGCATATCCGAACGCTGCGCGTCAAGCTCGGCGAAGCGGGCAGCTATATCGAGACGGTGCGCGGCATCGGCTATAAGATCGGAGGTGAGGATCTGTGACGGCCAAGATATTTCGAAACGCGTTTTTGATCGGGTTTACCGTTCTGCTTGCCTGTATTTTGCTCTTTTTCTTCATTATGTACTCGAACTATCAGGCGCAGGCATATGACATTCTGGAGGTCGAAGCCGAGCACATTGCGGAGGGGATGCAGATCTGCGGCGGCGAAGAGTATCTCGCCGCGATGCAGTCTGACGAGCGCATCACATGGATCGCGCCGGACGGCTCTGTGCTCTATGACAATATGGCGGACGCCGATACGATGGAGAATCACCTTCAGCGCCCGGAGGTGCAGGGGGCCTTCGAGACGGGAAGCGGACGGTCTGACCGCTATTCCTCCACGATTCTGGAAAAGAACAACTATTACGCGCGTCTGCTGAAGGACGGGACGGTTCTCCGCGTGGCCGGAAAGCAGACGAGCGTAGCGGCCATGGCGCTGATGCTGGTGCAGCCGTCTTTATGGATTGTTGTGCTGGTGCTGGTGCTGTGCGGACTGCTTGCCATGCGGCTGGCCAAGCAGATTGTCCGGCCTATCAACGCCATCAATCCCGATAATCCGAACGCCACGCCGACCTATCCGGAGCTTCAGCCGCTGATCTCCCGCCTACAGGAGCAGAACCGCACCATCCGCACGCAGCTGAGTGAGCTGTCAACGCGGCAGCGCGAGTTTGACGCGATCACGGAGAATATGCGCGAGGGCTTTCTGATCGTCGACGATAAGTGCAACATTCTTTCCAGCAACCGCAGCGCACTGCGTCTGCTGGGGATTGACGGGACGCCGAAGCCTGAAAATCTGCATCAGGCTGTCTGCTCCGGTGAGCTTCTGACGCTGGTCGATGCTGCGCTGGATGGAACGCGCGGCGACGAGGAGCTTTCCTTCGGCGGAGGCACGTGGCAGCTGTATGCCAATCCGGTCATTACCGGCAGCCGCGTGACGGGCGCGATCGTGATCTTCATGGACGTGACCGAGCGCGAACAGCGTGAGGCGCTGCGCCGCGAATTCTCGGCCAATGTTTCGCATGAGCTGAAAACGCCGCTGACCTCCATCACCGGCTTTGCCGAGCTTATGAAGGAGGGGATGGTCCCGAAGGAAAAGATGCAGGAATTCTCCGGCGACATTTACCGGGAATCCCGCCGTCTGATCGATCTGGTCGACGACATCATCCAGCTTTCCCGGCTGGACGAGGGCACGGCAAACTTCGCAAAAACGCCGGTCGACCTGTATGTGCTGGCGGGCGGCGTGATCGAGAGCCTCCGCCCCGTCGCGCAGCGGCAGAATATCACGCTCAGTCTCTCCGGGCAGCACGCCGTAATTCAGGGTGTCGAGCAGCTTTTACAGGAAATGGTCTATAACCTCTGCGACAACGCGATCAAGTATAACGTTCCGGGCGGCAATGTCGCTGTTTCTGTCTGGCAGAATGGACCGACGACCACGCTTTCCGTCGTGGATACCGGCATCGGCATTCCCTACGCTGACCAGAGCCGCGTGTTTGAGCGCTTCTACCGCGTCGATAAGAGCCACTCCAAGGAGGTTGGCGGCACTGGTCTTGGCCTCTCCATTGTCAAGCACGCCGCGCAGTACCACGGTGCGAAGATCGAGCTCAAGAGCGATCCCGGCAAGGGCACGGCGATTGCCGTCAACTTCACCGCTGCAAAATAACCGTGAATTCTGATAGGGCCGCTGCCGAAGCAGCGGCCTCTTTCGTACATTTTCCCGATCCTGCCTGAATCGCCCATTTTTCGCTTGCATCGCGGCTTTTAATCCGGTAAAATACCGGTATCTGTTCTTTGGAGGCGTTTTATGCACGAATTGACGTTTGCTTCCACCGCACTGATGATCTGTGTCGCGGCTGGGGCTTATCTGGCGGGCTGCTGCAACGGCGCAATCATCACGTCGTTCCTGTTTTACAGGGATGACATTCGCAGGCACGGCAGCCACAACGCGGGGCTGACCAATTTCTACCGCGTATACGGCAAGAAATTCGCGATCTGCGTCATACTGGTCGATATGCTCAAGGCATTTGTCGCAGTAAAGCTCGGCTCGGCTGTATTCGACGCGTATCTGGGACTCCGGCTGGAGGGCGAGTATTTTTCCGCCCTGTTCTGCGTAATTGGACACATTTTCCCTGCGTTCTATTCCTTTAAGGGCGGCAAGGGCATTCTTTGCAGCGGCACGCTCCTGCTGCTGCTGGACTGGCGCATTGCGGCGGTCGGCTGGGGACTGTTTGCGCTGCTGTGGCTCACAACGCGGTATGTCTCGCTCGGATCTGTATCGGGTGCAGTCAGCTTCCCGGTCACAACACTGATCTTCTGTCCGGGGAATTGGACGGTGTTCGTGCTGTCGCTTCTCATCGCGGCGCTCGTGATCTGGGCACATCGGGAAAATATCAGCCGTCTGCTGCACGGCACGGAATCTCGGTTCCGCTGGCACACAGACGCACCCTGAACGTATCGACCGATTTTCAGACAGAGAGGTTTCCCATGATTATCGACTTCCACACGCACACATTCCCGGATCAGATCGCGGCCTCGGCCGTTGCGCGCCTGTCCGACAGGGCGAATATTCCCGCGTATTCCAGCGGTACGGCGGGCGGCCTGCTGCTGGCAGAACGGGCGGCAGGCGTTGACCGTTCGATCATTCTCCCGGTCGCCACGAAGCCGGAGCAAGTGCATCATATCAACGATGCAGCCGCCGCGCACAATGAGCACGCGTTTGTCACCAATATGTTTTCCTTCGCCTGCATCCACCCCGATTATGAGGACTGGAAGCAGGAGCTTGACCGTATTGCGGCACGGAATATGCGCGGGATCAAGCTTCACCCGGCCTATCAGCAGACCGATCTGGACGATCCGAAGTACCTGCGCATTTTAGAGCGTGCAGGCGCGCTTGGGCTGATCGTTGTGACGCACGCGGGCTTTGACATCGGCTTCCCAGGCTGCCGGTGCTGTACGCCGGAAAAGGCGAGAAACGCACTTCAAGAGGTCGGCCCCGTAACGCTGGTGCTGGCGCATATGGGCGGCTGGCGCTGCTGGGATGCGGTTCCGGAGCTGCTTGCAGATACCACGGCTCTGCTGGACACGGCCTTCTCGCTCCGTCCGGCAGAGGCGGAGGAGGGCGATCCCCAATGGCTCTCGGATGAGGCGTTTGTGAACCTTGTCCGCACGTTCGGCGCGGAGCGTATTCTGTTCGGCACAGACAGCCCATGGGCTGACCCGCAGGCGGAGCTGCAGCACATCCGCGCGCTTCCCCTCTCAGAGGAAGAAAGGGCAGCCATTCTCGGCGGGAATGCCAAGCGGCTGCTGCGGATCTGATTGCTAACTGCATATTTAAAAAACGGAGAAAGCCGCTGCCGGTTTTCTCCGTTCTTTTTTTATCCGTTTTCCAGACTCATCGTCGCGTAGGCGTTGAGATCCTGACCGGCGCGTTTTCCGGCCAGGTATTCGTAATAGCCCTGCGCGCCGATCATGGCGCCGTTGTCGCCGCAGAGGCTGAGGGGCGGCATACACAGGCGGACGCCGAGCCGCTGTGTTTCGCGCGTGAACTCGCCCCGAATGCGGGAATTGGCCGCGACACCGCCTGCAATAGCAAGCGTTTTGTAGCCGGTTTCTTTCAGCGCCTGCATCGTCCTCGGCACAAGCATGTCGCTGACGGCCTTGGAAAACGACGCGCAAAGCGACGGGATATCCAGCGCCTCACCGCGCTGCTCATGCGTGTGAATAAGGTTCAGCGCCGCTGTTTTAAGACCCGAAAAGGACATATCGAGCGGATTTCCGCTGAGCTTCGTATGCGGCATGGGATATTTTGTTTCGTCGCCGGTCTGCGCCGCTTTGTCAAGCGCCGCGCCGCCGGGATACGGCATACCGATCACGCGGGCGATCTTGTCAAAGCACTCCCCTGCCGCGTCGTCGCGCGTTGTGCCCATGATGTGAAATTTTGTGTAATCCTGCACGTCGACGATCATCGTATGTCCGCCGGAGACGACAAGGCACAAAAACGGAGGCTCCAGATCGGGATACGCCAGATAATTGGCCGCGATATGCCCCCGGATATGGTGAACCGGAACGAGCGGCACGCCGAGGCTGTACGCCGCCGCCTTCGCAAAATTTACGCCCACCAGCACCGCGCCGATCAGCCCCGGCGCATACGTCACGGCAATCGCGTCGATCTCCTGCCGCGTCATGGACGCGCGGGAAAGCGCCTCGTCTGCCAGCGCGTAAATTGCTTCAATATGCTTGCGCGAGGCCAGCTCCGGCACAACGCCGCCGTAAAGCCGGTGCAGTGCGACCTGTGAGGCGATGCAGTCCGTCAAAACTGTTCTTCCGTCCTCCACGACAGCGACGGCAGTTTCGTCACAGGAGGATTCCACGGCAAGAATTTTCATTTCAGTTCCTTTCTGAGAATGCGTGCATCCTCTTTGGGGTGTTGGTAATAGTTTTTCCGCAGGCCGATCTGCTCAAATCCGAGCGCGTCATAGAGCGCGATTGCGGGCGCGTTGGAATCCCGGACCTCGAGCGTCAGGGCCGACGCCAGCATCTGTCTTCTCAGCGCCTTACACAGCGCAAGAACGAGCGCACGGCCAACGCCCCTCCGGCGATAATCCGGATGGACCGCAATGTTCATCATATCGGATTCGCCCAGAACGGTTTGGCTGCCAATATAGCCAGCGACGGTATCGCCGTCTACGGCGCAGAGCCAGAGACTCAGCGGGTTCTGCAGCTCACGTACAAGAATTGACTCCGGCCAGGGGTCAGAAAAGCAGGCAATTTCCAGCGCAGCGATCTGCGCAAGATGCTCCGGCTCCATCGGTGTTATGGTAAGTTCCGTCATGTTCTTTACTTTGCCTCATACCAGCTCGCGCCGGACTTCGCTTCCGCCAGCAGCGGGACCTTCAGCTGCACGACGTTTTCCATCTCGGCGGTCACAATTTTTTTGACCTGCTCCGCTTCCTTGACCGGGCACTCGACGATCAGCTCGTCGTGCACCTGCAAAACGAGCCGCGCCTTGAGCTTCTGCCTTCGGAGCGCCGCGTCGACGCGGATCATGGCCAGCTTGATGATATCCGCTGCCGTGCCCTGAATGGGGGTGTTGAGCGCAACGCGCTCACCGAACGAGCGGATATTGAAGTTGCTGCTTTTGAGCTCCGGCAGCTCACGGCGGCGGCCAAAGAGCGTGGTCACATAGCCATCCCGCTTCGCCTGCTCGACAATTTCATGCATATAGGTCCGGACGCCTGCATAATGCGCCAGGTAATTGTCGATATACTGCCGCGCTTCCTTGCGCGTGACGCCGATGTCCTCGGAGAGGGAGAACTCCGAAATGCCGTATACGATACCGAAATTGACGGCCTTTGCGTGGCGGCGCATGAGCGGCGTGACCTGCTCCGGCTCCACGCCGAAGACCTGTGCAGCCGTCGCGGTGTGGATATCAAAGCCGGAGCGGAACGCCTCCTGCATGGTTTTGTCGTCCGCGATATGCGCCAGCACGCGCAGCTCGATCTGGCTGTAATCCGCGTCAACGAAGACGCAGCCGTCGCTTGGCACGAACATCCGGCGGATCTCGCTGCCAAGCTCCGTGCGGACGGGGATATTCTGAAGGTTCGGATCTGTCGAGGACAGGCGGCCCGTGGCCGTGACAAGGTTCTGGAAGGTGGTGTGAATGCGCCCGTCGTCCGCGATCTGCTTGACAAGCCCGTCGGCATACGTGCTTTTGAGCTTTGTCATGGCACGGTAATCAAGAATCGCCTCAATGATCGGGTGCTTGCCCTTGAGCTTTTCGAGCACATCCGCGTTTGTCGAATAGCCGCTCTTCGTCTTCTTGCCTGCGGGCAGTCCCAGCTCGTCAAACAGGATCTCGCCGAGCTGCTTCGTGGAATTGATATTGAATTCGCGCCCGGCGAAATCGAAAATGGTCTGCTGGGCCGCTTCAATGCGGCTTTGCAGCATATTTCCAAACGAGATCAGGGCCATCTGGTCAGCCTTGACGCCCGCATATTCCATCTCGGCCAGTACCCGGCAGAGCGGCAGCTCGATCTCATAATAGAGCTTTTCCATGCCGTTCTGCGCAAGCTTTTCCGGCAGCGCCTCATACAGTGCCGCGACCGCAGACGCCTCCGCAAGCCGATTGCACACCCGTGCAGCCTCTTCACCAACCTCGTCCTTGTCCGCGCGGCCGATCTCAAAGCCGAGCAGATGCGTGACCACGCGGTCAAGGTCGTAGCTTCCCTGTGTCGCGTCGAGATCGTAGGCGGCCAGCGCGGTATCGAAAATGAAGCTCTCCGCCGGGTATCCAAGCTCCAGCAGGCGGCGCATGAGCGGCTTGCAGTCGTGCGTGACCTTCTTGACGGACATGCCGAACAGGGTTGACATAAATTTTGTACTTTCCAGCGCGTCCCCGCAGAAATAATAGCCGCTTTCATCCGTATTGACCGCAATTGCAGATAAATCCGGTTCTGCAATCAGATTTACATAATGTTCTTTCTGGAAGGATGCCGCAAGCGCCTCAGCGCGGGCGGCGTCGCTTACGACCTCGCTTGTGCAGACGCCCTCGATCATACCGTTCTCCGCTGTCTCCTGCGGCGCGTGCAGGCCGTACCGGGCAATGAGCCGCGTGAACTCCAGACGGGCAAACAGCTCGTATAGAGCTGCTTCGTCATACGGCTGTACAAGGCAAGCTTCCGGCGAAAACTCGATCGGCGCTTCGCAGCGGATCGTCGCCAGATCGTAGGACAGATACGCGCTGTCCCTCCCCTGTTCGAGCTTGGCACGCAGCTTTTCCTTGACCGCGTCCAGATGTGCGTACACGCCGTCCAACGTGCCGTAGTCCAGCAGCAGCTGCGTCGCCGTCTTCGGGCCGACGCCCGCAACGCCGGGGATATTATCTGAGCTGTCGCCCATGAGCGCCTTCAGGTCGATCAGATGAATGGGCTCAAAGCCGTATTCCTCACGGAATTTTGCGGGATCATAGTTGACTGCGACGGTCTGGGACAGCTTGGACGAGACGAGCTTGACCGTCACGTGTTCATCGATCAGCTGCAAAGAATCCCGGTCGCCGGTGACGATCACGCAGTCCCAGCCCGCATGGCCACAGCGTTTTCCGATCGTGCCGATCACATCGTCGGCTTCCCAGCCCTCGCATTCAAAAATCGGGATGCGCATGGCCCGCAGCACATCCTTCATAACGGGCATCTGCATGGCAAGCTCGTCCGGCATGGGATGGCGCGTGGCCTTATAGCCGTCATATTTCAAATGGCGGAATGTCGGCGCTTTAAGATCAAACGCGACGCAGAGCGCGTCCGGCTTTTCGTCCGCGCGCAGCTTTTCCAGAATATTCAGAAAGCCATAAATGGCATTTGTAAAGAACCCGTCTCTGGTCGTCAGTGCACGGACGCCATAATAGGCGCGGTTGATGACGCTGTTTCCGTCGAGAACCATCAGCTTCATGGGCGTAAACTCCTTTGCATTTCTTTGGTTAGTTTACCACATTTCCGCCCTTCTTTCAAGAAAGGCGCTTCTTCCG
>ENA-UEPJ01003599-UEPJ01003599.1-human-gut-metagenome-genome-assembly--contig:-NODE-3599-length-13502-cov-10.495270_pt1 | contig 13502 bp, 10 predicted proteins | sample MGYA00242890_ERZ507896 | MGnify/ENA primary metagenome ERZ507896 (study PRJEB26167, sample SAMN06115508) | human gut metagenome | host: Homo sapiens | place: China:Qinghai | collected 2015-08-20... | reverse complement strand
TATCTGCGCTTTTGGCTTAGCATCTGCCGCACCTCGCTCGCCGTATCGGCACTTAGAATTATGCGGTATTGCCCTTGGTAAATGATAAGAAGGTAAAGACCCATAAGGGGGTAAACTATGCAGCAAACTGCGCACAAGGTCGTTGTCATCGGGCACCGCAACCCGGACACCGACTCCATCTGCTCTGCCATTGCCTATGCAGAGCTGAAAAACAAGACCAGTGATCTGGTCTGCGAAGCCCGGCGTGCGGGCAAGATGAATCAGGAAACAGAATTCGTGCTGAAAAAGTTCGGGGTCACGCCGCCCCGGATGTGCACCGATGTCAACCCGAAGATCCGGGACGTGGATTACCGTCAGGTGGCGGGCATCCCCGGCTCCACCAGCCTGCGCAAGGCGTGGGAGATCATGCGTGACCAGAAAATCGACACTCTCCCCGTGACCAGCGAGGACAACGAATTGCAGGGCGTCATCACGGTGAAGGACATCGCCACCGCCAACATGGATCTGTTCGACACCGGCATCCTTGCCAAGAGCCGCACCAGCTACCGCAATATTCTGGAAACACTGGGCGCTACCATGGTGGTGGGCAGCGAGGACGCAGTGTGCACCACCGGTCACATCCGCATTGGCACCGCCACCCCGGAAATGCTGGAAAGCAACATGGAAAAGGGCGATATCGTCATCTTGACCAACCGCTACGAAAGCCAGCTCTGCGCCATCGAAAAGGAAGCTTCTCTCATCATCATCTGCAACGGCGCAAAGGTGGGCCGCACCATCCAGCATATCGCCGCCGAGACCGGCGTAGCTATCATGAGCGCCCCCTGCGATACCTACGCGGCGGCAAAGCTCATCAGCCAGTGTGCGCCCATCTCCTATTACATGACCCGGGACGATATCATTAAATTCACCCTCGTCACCCCGGTGGCAGACGTCACCCGCGTGATGGCAAAGGTGCGCCACCGGTATTTCCCCATTCTGGACGCAGACGGTAAGTACTGCGGCATGATCAGCCGCCGCAACATCATCAACCTGCGCAAGCGCCGCATCATTCTGGTGGACCACAACGAAGCCACACAGGCGGTGGAGGGCTTTGATCAGGCCGAGATCTTGGAGATCATCGACCACCACCGCATCGGCAGTCTGGAGACTAGCGGCCCGGTGTACTTCCGCAACCAGCCGGTGGGCTGCACCGCCACCATCGTCACCCAGATGTACGATGAAAACGGCGTGACCATCCCGCAAAAGACAGCCGGTCTGCTGCTGGCCGCCATCCTGTCGGATACGCTGGTATTCCGCAGCCCCACCTGCACCCCCATCGACGTGAACGCCGCCAACCGTCTGGCGAAAATTGCCGGGGTGGACATCAACGAGTTTGCCAACGAAATGTTTGAAGCCGGCGAAAAGCTGGACGGCAAGACCGCCGAAGAGGTCTTTTTGCAGGACTTCAAGGTGTTCATGTGCGGCGATATCCGCTTTGGCGTGGCGCAGGGCAGCTACATGACCCGCAAGAACCTCACCGCCGCCGAGGCGCTGCTGAAGCCTTATCTCGAGGAGGCACGCAACAAGCAGAACGTGGAGGATATCTATATGCTGCTGACCGATGTGCCCAAGGAGGAAAGCGTGGTCATCTGCAACGGACGCTATGCCGCCGAGGTGTTGGTAGAGGGGTTTAACACCCAGCCTGCCGCCGATGCCAGCTGGACACTGCCGGGCGTGGTGAGCCGCAAAAAGCAGTTCATCCCCGCCCTGATGACCGCCTATCAGGAGCTGTAAAGAAGGGGACAACCCCCTCAGTCACCTGCGGTGACAGCTCCCCCAAGGGGGCGCCTTTTGGCAATGTCGCAAAGTTTCCCGCCGCCGCTGAAGCCGTCCCCTTGGACAGACTCTCCCCGGCCGGGGAGAGATGTCGCGTTAGCGACAGAGTGGGGAGCGGGTGGCATCGCGTCAGCGATGACGGAAGGGGTAGGCTTTCCAGAAAAGCACACGGAGGGCAAAATGTTTGATTTTCTTTCCAAAAAGGACCGCACCCCGCTCGTTCTGCCGGAAGGCACGGTGCGGCGGCGCTACACCATCACCGGGCAGGTGCAGGGAGTGGGCTTCCGCTACCGGGCGCGGTACGCCGCGCAGACCCTTGACCTGACCGGCTGGGCGCAGAACGAGGATGACGGCAGCGTGACGCTGGAAGTGCAGGGCGACCCGGACAAGTTCATCACCCTGTTCGCCATGATCCAGAAAAGCGACTATATCCAGATCACCGGCATCCGCCAAAAGGACATCCCGCCCGACCCGTGGGAGCGCGGGTTCTCGGTAAAGGGCTATTGAATAAAACAAGGCAGCGGGGCTGCTGTACCACAAAAGGTGCAGCAGCCCCGTTTTGCACGAAAAAAAGCCCCGGAGGGCGATTGCTCTCCGGGGAAAGATGTTGATATTATCAGGTCTTGGGGTAGTTGAGGTTCTTGACCTGAATTGCGATTGCAGCATAGCTGCCCTTTTCATTGGTTCTGACAACGACAGCAGCCTTTGCCCACTCGGTGTCGAGCTTCACGTTGCTGTTGGTAGCATTGATTTTGCCAAGCTTCTCAGTGATCAAATTGACAAGGCCAGTTACGAGACCTGCAGTCTTATAGTCTGCCGACAGGGTAACAGTCACATACTGCTCTGCAGGATTGACGCCCTTGACATCAAAATCAACAAGGAGAATGCCAAATGCACTGGTTTCAGCCTTGATTCGTGCATCCAGCAGTTCTGCAGTCTCTTTATAGAGCTTGCTGTCATTCTTGACCTTGCCATCGTTATCGCACAGCTTTACAGCTTCGCTCTTTGTACCGAGCTGCTTCCGGATCGCTTCTTCCTTCTGTGTGTCTGCGCCGCCGCCACCGCCGGAACAGGCAGTAAACATCAGCATGGCCATTGCGCCTGCAAGCAGCAGAGCGACGATCTTTGATAGTTTCTTCATAAGGGTATCCCTCCAATCAGCTTTTTTTGTGGTTATGTTTCTTTTTTTCGAAAGGTCTTGCGCAACCATCGTTGCCTTTCTACCCTGATTATATCCGACAGGCGACGGTTTTGTCAATCGGGAATATAGCTAAACTTCCTGAAACAGTTTCGTGAAAAAGGATGAAAACAGGTCGGGTTTGTTGCAGTTCTGGTATATTTTCAGGCTGATTTTGTCGACAACTTTTCAAACGCCCTTGTCCCCGCCCCGGCGGCGTGGCTTTGCCGGGCACGGAAATACTTAAATTTGGACATATGTTGTGTCGAACCTCTATTTTGCCTTTTTACACATTTTCACCACGTTTTAGTGGTAAAATCATGTCCGAATTGAAACGAACTCGGAGGAAGTACCCATGCAACACTGTCCCGCCCGCGCGGCACAGCGGCTGGCGGCGGCAGTTCTGGCGCTGGTTTTGCTGCTGTGTGCCTTTTTGCCCCGTGCCCACGCCGCTGAGCTGAAGGAGAAAAACGGCATCCGGCTGCTCAGCTTTGACACCAGCCACATCCTTTCCATCGGCAACCAGACCTCCGGCAAGTGCAGCTTGTACGCACTGCGCTACGCCCGCACCATTCTGGACGGCAAGGTCTGCTCCGGCAGCGGGATGTGGTCAAACGGTGCGGTGTGGTCCGCTGCGGGCTACACGGGGTACGCCGGCACCCGCGCCGAGTGCCTGAAAAAGCTGTACAACGAGCTTGCCGCCGGGCGTCCGGTGATCGTGCACCTGAAAAATACCACGGTCAGCGGGGTAAAGCGCCACGCAAACCGCACCTCTACTTATGAATACCACCTGACCTCCTCCGGCTGGGACGAGGTGAACTACCCCCACATTGCCACCAGCAGCACCTACGGCCACTGGGTGTGCGTGGCGGGCATCTCGCCCACCGCCGACCCGGAAAACCTGACCGAGAGCGATTTCTACGCCCTTGACCCTGCCCGGGTCACCGCCAATGGCCGCCTTGCGGTCACCCGCCTGCTGGACGATACCCTATGGGTGGAAAATTCTCCCCTCAAAGTGCTGGGGTGAAATACGCTCCCAAAGCCCGCCTGCCCGGCGGGCTTTTTTTGCGTGCAAAATACCCCCTCAGTCTCGCTGCGCTCGCCAGCTCCCCCAAGGGGACGCCTTTCGTGGTGGTGGGAAACTTTGCGGCAACGCCTAAAGCCGTCCCCTTGGGGAAGGTGGCATCGCCGTAGGCGATGACGGAAGGGGTTCCTCCCGGCGCGCATTCCAAATCGTCCCGCCCTGCCCGGCGGGCTTTTTTCCACCTTTTTGTGACAAACCCCGCCCACTGTGGTACAATAAAAGGGTATCGAACTCACACAGAAAGGACGTTTCCATGCAGCTGTTTGAACTGGTCAGCCCACGGCTGTTCCGCCCGCTGGCGGGGCCCAACCGGGCGTTTTATGCAGAGCTTTTGCTGCTGCTCTGGGAGGAGTGCCGCCATACGGCGGATTACAGCATTTCCCGCGCCGAAGCCGTCTCCCGCGCCGAGGATTATTTTGCCGCGCTGGCAAAGCCGCTGGCGCTGGACGCCGACGGCGCGGGCGATGAGGACGAGCAGCCCACCCGCGACCCCCACACGCTGGCGGTGGGCTTTCTGCTGCGTCTGCGCCGCACCGGCTGGCTGGAAGAGCAGCCCGGCAGCTACGAAAGCGAGCCGACCTTTGCCTTTATGCCGGAGGTCACCCCGCTGCTGGACGCGCTGGAAGAGATATTGAACCCCCGGGTGGTCACCTACACCGGCAAGCTGTACAAGGCGTGGCAGCTGCTGGGCAGCATCGGACAGGAAAAAAGCCCCTACGAGAACGTGCTGCGGGAGGTGGCGGCAGACCTTGAGACCTTGAACAAGTCCCTGCGCGCCCTCAACGCTTCCATCGGGCATTATATCGACCGCCTTACCCATAACCGCACCCCGCAGGAGGTGCTGGAGCTGTTCGACCAGTACGAGGAAAAGGTGGTGGCGGCAGCCTACCATCGCTTTAAAACCAGCGATAACCTGTTTAATTACCGCGCCTATCTGGAGGAACAGCTGGACGACTGCGAGCAGAACCAGCTGCCCCGGCTGGCGCTGGATTACGCCCGGGTGGAGCGCTGCGCCCCCGGCGAGGCTGCACCCCGGGTGCGCGCCCTCATCCAGCAGCAGCGGGACGCGCTGGAAGAGATGAGCACCCTGATGAAGGAGATCGACGCCAGCCACATCCGCTACCGTAAGCGGGCGGTGCAGCGGGCACAATTCCTGCTGCTGAGCGACCGCTCGGCGCAGGGCAGCGTCACCGCCCTGCTGCGCCGCTATGCGGAGGACATCCGCAGCCCGGAGCAGCTGTTCGAGCCGGACGACGGCCCGGTGGCGGCGCGGCTGCATTTGTACCCGGCGGCAGTGTTCGGCGCAAAGCCGCTGTATCCCCCTGCCGCACCCCGCACCGAAGCGCCCCTTGCCCCGGTGCGCACCGAACCCCTTGACCCCGACCGGCTGCGGCAGGAGCAGCAGCTTCTGCTGGATTACGCCCGCCTTGCCGTCACCGAGGAAAACGTGGCGCTGCTGGCGCGGCAGGCACTGGCAGCCCGCGGGCAGGTGAACGCCTCCACCCTTGTGGAGGAATACCCGAACGACTTTACGGGCATCATCGGCCTGCACACCTATTCCCAGTCGCCGCACCGGGAGTATGATATCACCCTGACCGGAAACTGGGTGGAGCGCGGCGGCTTCCGGTTTCAGGATTTTGTCCTGACCCGCCGCAAGGAGGTAAACACGGATGGCAACCATTGATCTGCTGGAAGAGACCGCAAACTATCTGCTCAACCACTGCTTTGTGCTGGGCGGTGTAGAGGAACAGCGGGCAAAATATCTGTATATTCAGGATCACCTCAACGAAGTGCGTGCGGTGTTCAAGCCCTTGGGCTACGCGGTGCTTTTGTACCCCGCGCCCATGCAGGCGGCGGCGCTGGTCAACGAGCACGAGGGCAGTCAGGCACGGCTGCTCAAGTACGAAAGCATTTTGCTGCTGGTGCTGCGGCTTTTGTACCTGCAAAAGCGGGAAAGCCTTGCCGCCAGCGCAGACGAGGTGCTGGTCACGGTGGAAGAGGTGCAGGCAGAGCTGCAAAAGATGAACCTGCCCCGCAAGCTGGATCAGCAAACGCTGGAAAAGCTCATGCGCACCCTGCGCCGGTACAATCTGGCGCGTCCGGTGGGACGGCTGTCCGGGCTGGACAGCCGCATTGAGGTGTTCCCCACGGTGCTGCTGGCGCTGCCGGATGCCGACCTTGCGGATGCCGCCGCCGAGAGCGCCCGCACCCGCACCGAGCTTGGTCTGTACGAGCGCCCGGAGGGCGCAGACATGGAAGCAGGGGAGGGTGAAGCATGATCGAACTCAAGCGCCTGAAACTCATCAACTGGCATAACTTTGAAAATACCACCTTCGACTGCGCCCGCCTGACCTATATGATCGGCGTGAACGCCGTGGGCAAGACCACCATTCTGGACGCCATCCGCTACTGCCTGACCACCAACCGCAACTTCAATGCGCTGGGCAATAAAAAGAGCGGACGCACCCTGCAAGGCTCTGTCCACGCCAAGCAGCGCGGCGAAAACGCCTACCGCCGCCCGGGGCATACCGTGGCGTATATCGGGGCAGAGTTCTGGGACAGCGTCAAGCACACCAGCTTTGTCATCGCAGTGCGGGTGGAGTCCGAAGGCCCCATGCAGGAGCTGCACCCCGGCGACCAGACGTGGTATATCTCGGAGGACGGCATCACGCTGGAACAGCTGCCCTTTATCGACCCGCGCACCGGTGCGCCCAGCGCCAAGGAGGACTTCAAGCCCGCCGAAGGGCGGCTCTCCTACACCCGCAGCCCCAGCGAGGCGCGGGACCGTATCTGCCGCGCACTGGGCATCGGACGCGCAGCCAGCCCGCTGGGCAAAAAGTTCAACGAGGTGTTCCAGATGGGCACCAGCATGGACGAGATCCCGAATTTCCGGGAGTTTTTGTATCAGTACATCCTGCCCCAGCCGGAGCTGGACTTGGAAGCCTTGCAGGGCGACCGCTTGGAGCTGGAAAACCTGCACGCTGTTCTGGCGGAAGCCCAGACCCGCGCCGATGCGCTGGACGAGATCGTGCGTTTTGGCCGCGAAGCCACCGAAAAACAGACCGAAGCCCTTGTGAATCGGGGCGCTGCCCTGCTGGCGCGGGCTGCTGCCGATGCCGGGGAAAAGGCTGTCTGGCAGGAGCGGGTAGACGCCGGACGCCGCCAGCAGGAAACGCTGCGCACCCGCTACGCCGAAGCCAAGACCGCCGAAGCGGAAGCCCGCCGCGCCTACCTGACCGCCCACAGCGCCGCCGGTGCCAGCGGCGAGGGCCGCGCACTGGACGCCCTCAGCGAGGAGCTGGCGCACCGGCAGACCGCACTGGATGCCGCCGCCCGCCGCGCCGACACCGCCGAAAAAGCTGCCGAAAAGACCGGCAATCTGCTGGCTGTGCTGCGCCGCAGCGGCTTTGCCGCCGGGCAGAAGCTGGCAGACCTGACCCCGGACACCCTGCCCGCCCTGACCGACTGGCTGACCGCACAGGAAAAGCCGCTGGAAGAAGCCTATTTTGCCGCCCGGCAGCACACCGCCGCTTTGCAGCGGCAGCAGACCGAGAAACGCGCCGAGCTGGACGCCGTGTCCGGCGGCAAGTGGGTGTACCCCCACGGCGACGCCGCCACCCGGGTGCGGGACGCCGTGAATGCCGAGCTGAAAAGCCGGGGCATGGAGCCGGACGCCCGCATCTTCTGCGAGCTGCTGAACGTGGAGGACGAGAGCTGGCAGGACTGCGTGGAAGCCTGTCTGGGCGACCGCCGCTTTGATATCCTTGTGCCGCCCGCCCACTACGCCGCCGCAAAGAGCGCTTTTGTGGCGCTGAAAGAGAAGGTAGGTCCCATCAGCCTGCTGGACACCCCGGGTCTGCGCAAGGCCAACCGCCGCGCCGACACCGCCCCCGCCGACAGTCTGGCGGCACAGGTCACCAGCGAGAACCCGCTGGCCGCGCAGTACGCCGACACCATCCTGCGCCGCATCGTCTGCTGCGACACCCCCGACACGCTGGAAAACTACCCCGACAGCGCCACCCGGGACCTTCTGCGCCACCACCCCTTCCGGTTGGAGCGTCTGCGCACCCCGCAGCGCTATATCGGCTTGGAAGCCCGCCGCGCCCGCGCCGGGGCACTGGCAGGGGAGATGAACGCCCTTGCCGAGGAGGTGCGCGCCGCCGCACAGGCAGAGCAGAACCTGAAAGCCGCCTACAGCCAGTACCAGACCCTTTTGCGCGGCACCACGCTGGAAGAACTTGCCGCTTTGTGGGACGCCCGCGCCGCCCTGACCGCCGCCCGCGCGGCGGTGGACGAGCAGGCGGCAAAGCTGGCGGAGTGCCGCGAGAACCCGCTTTTGCAGCAGCTGTACAAGGAGGAAGAGATGCGCGAAGCCGCATGGGAAGCCGCCCGCACTGCCGTGGAGCAGACCGGCGGCGACCTGCGCGTGTGCGAAAAACAGATCTCCTCCTGTGAGACGGAGCAGCAAAAGGCGGTGGACACCGCCGAAAAGAGCGCACAGGCCGCAGAGAGTTTCTTTGCCGCCCACCCGCTGGTGGAGCCGCTCTCCCGCAGCCGTCAGCAGGCGCTGACCGGGCCGGATAAGTCCCCCCGCGCCGCCGCGCAGGCCGCCGAAAAGGCACAGGCCAAGCTGGACGATGCCCTGACCGTCTACCTGAACAGCACGCTGGAACCGGCGCAGCGGGAATACAACCGGCGCTATGTCTGTGATTACCCCTTGGGTCTTGCCGGGCTGGAACAGTACCGCGCCCAGCATGAGAGCCTTGTGCGCATCGATTTGGAGCGCTACGCCGCCCGTCTGGAGCAGGCGCAGCGGGACTGCAAGGACCGCTTCCGCAAGGATATCCTGTTCCGCATGAAGGACGATATCTTCAACGCCCGGCGGCAGTTCCGGGAGCTGAACAAGGTCATGGAGCAGCTGACCTACGGCGAGGAAGTCTACCGCTTTGAACTGGAACCCAGCCGCGACCCGCAGCTGGCGGCGTTCTATCAGGTCATCGTGGATAAGGGCAACCAGCAGATGACCGAGGGCGACTCTCTGGACAACCTTGCCGCTACCGCCGACCCCGCCTACGAGCGTCAGGTGGACGAGCTGATGGAAAAGATCATGGCAGACGTGGACGAGAACACCCGCGCCCGGCAGGAGGGACGCACCGCTGCCGGTGCCACCCTTTCGGACTATGTGGACTACCGCACCTATCTGGACTACGATATCAAGGTGACCAATCAGGTCACCGGGCAGCAGGCGTATCTATCCCGCGTCAGCCGCGATTCCTCCGGCGGCGAGAATCAGGCACCCTTCTATGTGGCCATCTGCGCCAGCCTTCTGCAAATTTACCAGAAGAGCGAAAACAGCATCCGTCTGGTGCTGCTGGACGAGGCCTTCAGCAAGATGACCAGCGACCGCATCCGCCCCATGATGGAGCTGTTCCGCCGTCTGCAATTGCAGGTGCTGCTCATCTCCACCGTGGAAAAGAGCACCGCCATCCAGCCCTACTGTGATATCACCTACTCCATCGTCCGCCACGGCGACGCCAACGCCATCGCGCCCTTTGTCCGCCTTGCAGCGGAATGATGCAAAGCAGGGCTTGACATAAAAAATAAACTTTGCTATACTGTTTTTCGCTCATCGGAGGGCTGTTTCAACGTAATTGAAGGGCCGGATAAGATGTCATCGTTCGTGCTTCCCGGAGGCTGTGGGCGCCGTAGTGCCGCAGCAGAAGAGGGAACGCACCAGAGCGGTGGTTCTTATCCGGCCTTTTTGTATGTGCAGAGTTCAAAAAAGGAGGAGTTATGCCAAAGAAAGCCATCCAATTGTCCGACCACTTTACCTATTCCCGCCTGCTGCGGTTCGTGCTGCCCTGCATCGGCACCATGCTGTTCACCTCCATCTACGGCATCGTAGATGGGCTGTGTGTCTCCAACTTTGTGGGCAAAACGGCCTTTGCGGCGGTCAACCTCATCATGCCGCTGCCGCAGCTGCTGGGCACGGTCGGCTTTATGCTGGGCACCGGCGGCAGCGCCATCGTAGGCATCACGCTGGGCGAGGGCGACCAGAAAAAAGCCGACCGCTATTTTTCCATGCTGATGCTGGCGGCGCTTGTTTCGACCGGTGTGCTGGCCGTGCTGGGCATCCTGCTCCTGCGTCCGGTCGCCGTGCTGCTGGGCGCAAAGGGCGAGCTGCTGGACTACGCCGTGCGCTACGGGCGCATCCTGATGCTGGCGCTGCCGCCCTTTGCGCTGCAAAATATGTTCCAAAGCTTTTTCGTCACCGCCGAAAAGCCGCTTCTGGGCTTCTGGTTCACTGTAGGTGCAGGCTGCACCAACATGGTGCTGGATGTGGTAATGGTGGGGTTGCTGCACTGGGGCGTGGAGGGCGCTGCCATTGCCACCCTGATCAGCCAATTGGTGGGCGGCGTGCTGCCGGTGTTCTATTTTATCGACCACCACAATACCAGCCGCCTGCACCTGTGCAGAACACAGTTTTACGGCCGCGTGCTGTGGGATGCCTGCATCAACGGCTCTTCCGAGCTGATGACCAGCCTTTCCATGTCGCTGGTCAATATCCTGTATAACTTCCAGCTGCTGCGGCTTGCCGGAGAAAACGGCGTGGCGGCTTACGGCGTCATCATGTACGCGGCCTTCCTGTTTGTGGCCGTGTTCGTGGGCTATGCGGTGGGCAGCGCACCCATCGTCAGCTTCCATTACGGCGCGCGCAACCACGCCGAGGTGCATAACCTTTATCAGAAGAGCCTGCGCCTCATCGCCGTGGTGGCTGTGACCATGACCGCCGTATCCATGGTGCTTATTCCCTATGTGGCACGCATTTTTGTGGGCTACGATGCCCAGCTGCTGACGCTGACAAACCGCGCTTTCCGGCTGTATGCGCTGAGCTTCCTCATCATGGGCTTCAACGTGTATGCGTCCTCCTTCTTCACCGCGCTGGGGGACGGCGTGACGAGTGCCCTCATCTCTTTTCTGCGCACGCTGGTGTTCCAGCTGGCCGCGCTGCTTCTGCTGCCCGCCCTGTGGGGCATTGACGGCGTGTGGCTGGCTGTCACCGCCGCCGAGCTTGCCGCGCTGGCGGTGAGCGTGTATATGTTCGTGACAAAGGATCAGAAATTCCATTACCGTCATGTTTGACGCGCCATAACAAGAAAGCCGCCGGAGCCCGGCGGCTTTCTTGTTATTCAAAGGTATATTCCACCAACTGGCAGTTTTTGATGCCGGCAGCGGCGTACTCCTCGTTGGTCATATCGTAAAAATAGGAGTGCACCACCCGGGCGATGCCGTTGTGCGCCACCAGCAGATAGGTCTTGCCGGTGTCGGCCTTCAACTCGTCCAGCAGGTTGTAGATGCGCTGCGCCAGCTGCATCATGCTTTCGCCGCCGTTATAGCGGTCGGCAAAGTGAGTCTTGGAAATGCGGAACTCCGCACCGTTGCGGGGCGTGCCCTCGTACTTGCCGAAGCACTGCTCCCGCAGGCGCGGCTCGCAGCGGGCGGGCAGACCGGTAGCGGCGGCAATGGCTTTTGCGGTGTCGGCGGCGCGGGAAAGGGGAGAGTATAGGATCTCGTCGATGTGCAGGCCGCTGTCCCGGACAAGCGCGCCCAGCTGCCGCGCCTGCTGCTGCCCGCGGGCAGTCAGTGGGCTGTCGGTCATGCCACAGATCTTGTTTTCCACGTTCCATACCGTCTCGCCGTGGCGGGTGAAATAGATAGTATGCATAAAATTACTCCTTACAGCTTGTGCAGGGTGCCGTCCAACAGCAGACAGACGGCGTCCCCCTCGTCGATGCCCAGACGGGTCAGCTCCTTGTCCGGGTAGGGCAGAATGCGGGCAGCCCCGGCGGCATCGGTCAGGGTCACATCGCACAGCACCGGCTGCCCGGCGGGCAGCTCCTCGCAGCCGTACAGCTGCTCGTCAATGCGCAGCACGCGGTATTCCGGCATGGTACAGCCCCTCCTTTATATTTTTCCTTATTATATAGCACCCGGGGGCTTTGGTGCAAGGGGGGACGATTTGAAATGGCCGCCGCGTGCGCTTTGGCCATGTTCAGCGGAAAAATTATTTTTAATTCGCAATTCTGGAAAATCTGCGGATTTTCCAGAATTGCCTTTTCACGGGAGGGGCTACAAAGGCGAACGGCATTTGCAGCGCTTGTTTCCTGCGGAAACATCCGCGCTGTGAGGCTGCCCCTTCCGGGCAAGCAACTTTGCGTTTTAGCCGGAAACTTTGCCGCTATGCCAAGGGCTCTCCCTTTGGGAGAGCTGTCAAATCCGTAGGATTTGACTGAGAGGGCGAGGACGCTGCCGGGGGAGTTCGTCCCCCCGCTTGACAGCGGCGCGGAGAAATTGTTACAATACGGTTATGACTGCAAACCACGCGGAGGGGTTCATGAATATTACGGAACTGCGGTATCTGGTAGCCATCATGAAATGGGGGTCGGTGTCGGCGGCGGCAAAGCAGCTGTACGCGGCGCAGCCCAATGTCAGCAAGGCGCTGAAAAATCTGGAAGAGGAATACGGGGTGCGCATTTTCGAGCGCTCCTCCACGGGCATGATCCCCACCGAGCAGGGCAAGCGGTTCATCGCGCAGGCGCAGCGGGTGCTGCAGCAGGTGGACGAGCTGAAGCAGGAGGCGCATCAGCAGCACAGCTGCGCCGAGCTGCGGGTGGTGCTGACCCATGCCACCTACGCCTCCTACGCGGCGGTGGATTTTTTGCAGCAGGCAGCCCGCAGCGAGCAGCTGCGGGCACATATCCGGGAGAGCGGTGCCATTGAAGCCTTGGACTTTGTGCTGCGGCAGGGCTACCACATGGCGCTGCTGCGCTACGCCGCCGAGGACGAGGACTACTACCTGCGCTACTGCCAGCGCCACGGTCTGCGGCAGGAGCCTATTATGGAGTTTTCCTACCTGCTGCTCACCAGTCAGGACAGCCCGCTGGCGCGGCGTCAGGTGCAGAACCTTGACGAACTGAACGATTACATCGAGGTGCTGCACGGCGACACCCATCTGCCCGGGGACGAGAGCACCGCTTCCCGCTGGGAGGTGAACCCCAACCGCCGCATCCATGTGTACGAGCGGTGCAGCCAGTTCTCCATTTTGCAGAACCTGCCCACGGCCTATATGTGGTCGTCCCCCATGCCGCAGCGCGCGCTGGAGCAGTACCATCTGGCGCTGCACGGCTGCCCGGCACAGAAGCAGCAGATGCGGGACGTGCTGGTGTACCCGGAGCGGGAGCCTTTGCAGCCGGAGGAGCAGTTGTTTGTGCAGCTGCTGCACAAGCAGGCGGATGCCACCATCAAGGACAGCGGGTGGAAGAAGATTTGAAATGCGCGCCGCGTCTTCCGGGTTGCGGCACCCAGCATCCGCATCGTGCCTTGGGCGGCACGCGCGTCTTGCTGGCCGCTGCCCCAACAACTCCT
>ENA-UEPJ01003573-UEPJ01003573.1-human-gut-metagenome-genome-assembly--contig:-NODE-3573-length-13613-cov-13.566563_pt1 | contig 13613 bp, 15 predicted proteins | sample MGYA00242890_ERZ507896 | MGnify/ENA primary metagenome ERZ507896 (study PRJEB26167, sample SAMN06115508) | human gut metagenome | host: Homo sapiens | place: China:Qinghai | collected 2015-08-20... | reverse complement strand
ATGTGCAATTAAAAATAACAACCATATTTCTGACTTATTATCTATAAAATATTGAGTAATAATCGGTTGTAAATACTTTATCTGTTAATTGCAATTACATTTATAATACAATCAAAGCTTCCCAAAAGGGACAGGAAAAACGGATTTTTTTTATTTTATTTCCAAATTTCTCATCAAAAGAATAAAAAAAGAAACAAAAAAATTAAGGTTTAGCGATTATCTTATTATATATTTGCAGCAAAATGAAAAACAACAGAATCTCAAAATAATGAAAATATCCTTTCAAAAACAGCCTAAAGAACAGACCTTCAAGCAACTTTATGAAGAGTTTTATGCTCCATTCGTCCTATATGCAAAAAAATTTATTGATGATAAAGAGACACGGGAAGATATTGTTTCTGATGTATTTACTTCACTATGGGATAAAATAGATTCTTTTGATTTTCAATCGGACACGGCATTGGGATATATCAAAATGTGTGTAAAAAACAGCTGCCTGAATTATCTGAAACATCAAGAGTATGAATGGAACTATGCAGAAGTTGTTCAAAAGAAAGCTCCCATTTACGAAGTGGAGCCGGACAGCGTATATACCCTTGACGAATTATACAGAATGCTGTACGAAACACTGAATAAACTCCCGGAAAGTTATCGCACGGTATTTATAAAAAGTTTCTATGAAGGAAAGACCCATGCGGAAATTGCGGAAGAAATGAATCTTAGCGTAAAGTCCATCAATCGGTACAAACAAAAAACAATGGAGCTTATGCGAAATGAATTGAAAGATTATCTGCCCTTATTTCTGCTATTATTTGCAAAAATCTAATTCCTCATTGTTGTCCACCCCTACAACTTACACATTTTTCCTGTCTCAAATGCCCTTCACCTTTTCGCTGAAACGCTTTATCTATCAATGTTTGCGGGTGAGGAGCAGCTCTTTCACCTTCTCCTCACCCATACAATCCGATAATATACTAACTCTCTATGCTTCTATTGTAGTAGAACTTACTTTTCAATCCAACTAAACTTACTTTTGTTACAACCTAACTTGCTTTCTACTACAAACAATCTATAAACGAAGGTTCCGTTTTTATAAATGAAGGCTTCGTTTATATAAACTAAACCTTTGTTTTCACAAACGAAGCCTTTGTTTATAGAACACATCTAATGAAATGCAACTTTGTCTATACTAACAAGGAGTTTCTCTAATAAGGCAAACGAAGTTATCCATTAGTCTTCCAGAAGTCTATTGCCAATACAATAGACTAAAGCGACCGCATATTTGATTCGGATTCAAGGAAGGTGAAACAGCAGGTGAAAAGATTGCCCTTCACCCGCTAATTCCGATAACCAGGTCGATACAGAGAAAAGGTGAAGGTCTTTTTTATTTCATTCATCCTTGTGAGCATAACAATATCCACAGGAAAGTCTTTTCCCAAATACAAATTTCCGGCTTCATTTGTCCCATTTACACAAATAAAAACTATCTTTGCGTTTCAGAATCCCGAAAGACAAAAGAAATGGAGCAAATAGAAAACCTAAAAGAGCTTATCAATCAGGGGGATGTGGACACAGCGATTGAGCAATTGAACCAACTTCTCCTAGACACTTCTGTCGAAAACGAGAAAGATATTCTCTACTATTTACGGGGAAATGCCTACCGGAAAAAAGGAGACTGGAAGCAAGCGCTGGACAATTACCAATACGCTATCGACCTTAATCCTGACAGCCCCGCCGTTCAGGCCCGGAAAATGGCGATAGATATTCTAAACTTCTATCACAAAGATATGTATAATCAATAACCGTACTCAAAGATAACGTAATAAAATAAAGATTATGGCAAAAATCAAAGGAGCAATAGTAGTCGACACGGAGCGTTGCAAAGGATGTAACTTGTGCGTAGTGGCGTGTCCGCTCGATGTAATCGCCCTCAACAAAGAGGTAAACATGAAAGGCTATAACTATGCCTGGCAAGTGAAAGAAGATACCTGTAACGGATGCAGCTCGTGCGCAACAGTTTGTCCGGACGGATGTATCTCAGTGTATAAAGTAAAAGTAGAATAAAAGAAAAGAATATGGCAGAAGAAGTTGTATTAATGAAAGGAAACGAAGCCATCGCCCACGCAGCTATCCGTTGCGGTGCCGACGGTTACTTCGGTTATCCTATTACTCCCCAATCGGAAGTGTTGGAAACGCTTGCCGAACTGAAACCGTGGGAAACAACCGGCATGGTAGTACTCCAGGCGGAAAGTGAAGTGGCAGCTATCAATATGGTATATGGAGGTGCAGGTAGCGGAAAGAAGGTAATGACCTCCTCTTCAAGTCCGGGTGTGAGCTTGAAACAAGAAGGAATCTCTTATTTGGCCGGTGCCGAACTTCCTTGTCTGATTGTGAATGTAATGCGTGGCGGTCCCGGACTGGGAACTATCCAACCTAGTCAGGCTGACTACTTCCAGACAGTAAAAGGTGGTGGTCATGGAGACTACAAACTGATTGCCCTCGCTCCGGCATCCGTACAGGAAATGGCGGATTTCGTAGCATTAGGATTCGAACTGGCTTTCAAATACCGTAATCCGGCTATTATCCTTGCCGACGGTGTGATCGGTCAGATGATGGAAAAGGTTGTTCTTCCTGCACAAAAGCCACGCCGCACGGAAGCAGAAATAATTGAACAATGTCCATGGGCTGCTACCGGAAAAGCAAAAGACCGCAAACCTAATATTATCACTTCCCTTGAATTGAAACCGGAAGCCATGGAAATCAACAACCTCCGTTTTCAAGCTAAATATCGTGAAATTGAAGAAAATGAAGTACGCTTCGAAGAGATCAACTGCGAAGATGCAGAGTATTTGATTATCGCATTCGGTTCAATGGCACGTATTGGCCAGAAAGCAATGGAACTAGCCCGTGAAAAAGGAATTAAAGTAGGTATCCTTCGCCCGATTACACTGTGGCCGTTCCCAACAAAAGCGATTGCTGCATACGCTGATAAAGTAAAAGGTATGCTCGTTACGGAACTAAATGCCGGACAGATGATTGAAGATGTCCGTCTCGCTGTTAACGGTAAAGTAAAGGTAGAACATTTCGGACGTCTAGGTGGCATCGTTCCCGATCCGGATGAGATTGTAACTGCCTTGAAAGAAAAAATAATCAAATAACGAAACAATGAATCCCGATAAAATAAGAAACGTACTGAACATCCTATTTATGATATTGGCTGTTGCAGCCATCATCACCTACTTTGTAGCAAAAGATGATTTCAAAATGTTTATCTACGTATGCGGCGCGGCAATCTTTGTCAAGCTGATGGAGTTTTTTATACGGTTCACCAACAGATAAGGAGATGAAGTTATGACTAAAGAAGAAATAATCAAACCCGAGAATCTGGTTTACAAAAAACCGACTCTGATGAACGATAACGCCATGCACTACTGCCCGGGTTGCAGTCACGGTGTGGTACACAAACTCATTGCCGAAGTCATTGAGGAAATGGGTATGGAAGATAAAACTGTGGGAATCTCTCCGGTGGGATGTGCAGTGTTTGCCTATAACTATCTTGATATTGACTGGCAGGAAGCAGCACACGGACGTGCTCCTGCTGTGGCAACTGCTGTTAAACGCCTGTGGCCGGACCGTCTTGTTTTCACTTATCAGGGCGACGGTGACTTGGCTTGCATCGGTACAGCCGAAACAATCCACGCTTTGAACCGTGGTGAAAATATCACGATCATCTTTATCAATAATGCAATCTATGGTATGACAGGCGGCCAGATGGCTCCGACTACACTGGTAGGCATGAAGAGTTCGACTTGTCCTTACGGACGTGACGTTGAACTTCACGGCTATCCATTGAAGATTACTGAAATCGCAGCCCAACTGGAAGGAACTGCTTACGTAACCCGTCAGTCCGTACAATCCGTACCGGCTATCCGTAAGGCTAAGAAGGCAATCCGCAAGGCTTTTGAGAACTCCATGAACGGTAAAGGTTCCAACCTGGTAGAAATCGTTTCCACTTGTAGTTCAGGCTGGAAGATGACTCCGGAGAAGGCGAACAAATGGATGGAAGAACACATGTTCCCATTCTATCCGCTGGGTGATTTAAAAGATAAAGAATAACGCTAAAAGTCAACAGAACAATGAAAGAAGAAATAATTATAGCAGGATTCGGTGGACAAGGCGTATTGTCTATGGGTAAGATTCTGGCTTATTCCGGTTTGATGGAAGGCAAGGAAGTGAGCTGGATGCCGGCATACGGTCCAGAACAACGGGGTGGTACTGCCAACGTTACAGTAATCGTTAGCGATGACAAGATATCTTCACCGATTCTTAGTAAATACGATGCCGCCATCATCTTGAACCAGCCTTCACTCGAAAAGTTTGAAAGTAAGGTGAAACCCGGTGGTGTCTTGATCTATGACGGTTACGGAATAATCAACCCTCCTACCCGCAAAGACATCAAAGTATACCGTATCGATGCAATGGATGCAGCCAACGAAATGAACAACGCTAAAGCGTTCAACATGATTGTATTAGGCGGTCTGCTGAAACTTCGTCCGATTGTAACTTTAGAAAATGTCATCAAAGGCTTGAAAAAGACTTTGCCAGAACGCCACCACCACTTGATTCCTATGAACGAGGAAGCTATCAAGAAAGGTATGGAGCTTATCCGCGAAGTTTAATTAATGGATAGTGAACAATGGATAATTGATAATTATTAGCTACGTGTTGTACGTATGCAACATAATTTTCAATTATCCATTATCATTAAATCAATTAAAGTAAGTATCTTTGCCTCCAATTATGAGACGAATCTTACTATTATATATATTACTTACCGTTATAGGTCTGACAAGTGTTCATGCACAGTTCGACAATGGTCGCCAGGTAATCGACGAAAACGGCTATGACCAATACGGCAACCAGGTAGACCCTGCCATGATTCCGGACAAGCTGGACAGTGCAAATGTTGAGATACAGGGATTGCCTCCTAAATTATATATGTGGCGTATCAAAAACCAGTTGGGCGACCGGACTATGATTCCGGCGGATACTGCATATCATCATTTCCAGAACACGAACCTGACTGACGGGCTGACCGGACATTACAATTATCTGGCCAATATGGGTTCTCCCCGTATGTCACGTATTTTCTTCGACCGTCGTGACCCTGAGCCAACTATTTTCATGGAGCCTTTCTCCAGTTTCTTTATCCGTCCTACGGAATTCAACTTTACGAACAGTAACGTACCTTATACCAACCTGACATATCACAAAGCCGGTAACAAGGTGAACGGGGAAGAACGTTTCAAATCATACTTCTCTGTCAATGTAAACAAACGTCTGGCTTTCGGCTTCAACATAGACTATCTGTACGGACGGGGATATTACAATAATCAAAGCACATCACATTTCAATGCAGCTTTTTTCGGTAGTTATATCGGCGACCGCTACCAAATGCAAGCCATATACAGCAATAACTATCTGAAAACAAACGAGAACGGAGGTATTACCGATGACAGATTTATCACTGCCCCAGAAGAAATGTCACAAGGAGGAAGGGAATATGAATCAACCAATATGGAAACGGTATTAAATGCCACAACCAATCGAAATCATGACTTTTACGTATTCCTGACCCAACGTTACAATCTGGGATTCAGACGCAACATACCACAGGCCGAAAATGACACTACTCCCGCCAAACAAGAATTCGTTCCGGTCACCAGTTTTATACATACCGTTCAAGTGGAACGTGCACGGCATAGTTTCCATTCTGAAGATGACGTGAAAGATTACTATCAGAACACTTATTTAGAACCTGATAATCCATTAGTAAAAGACAGTACGACCTATATAGGAATCAAAAACACCGTAGGTATTGCTCTGTTGGAAGGGTTCAATAAATATGCCAAAGCCGGACTGACGGCATTTGCCTCCTATAAAATCAGCAAATATACACTGATGAACCTGGAAGGCATAGGTAATGACAAATACAATGAGAATGAGATATTCGTAGGAGGCGAATTGTCCAAACGTGAAGGTAATGTACTCCATTATCATGCCATCGGTGAAGTGGGACTGGGAGGAAAAGCAATCGGACAGTTTAATGTAAAAGGCGATATAGACCTGAACTTTCCTCTGTGGAAAGATACGGTCAGTCTTATAGCCCGTGGAGAGGTCAGCAATAAACTGGCTCCGTTCTATATGCGCCACTATCACTCCAAGCATTTCTGGTGGGACAATGATATGGACAAGGAGTTTCGCACCCGCATTGAAGGAGAGTTGAGCATTGCCCGCTGGAGGACAAAATTGAAAGCAGGAGTCGAGAATATAAAGAACTATACTTATTTCAATCAACAAGCATTGCCCGAACAAAAAAGCGGAAGTCTGCAAGTGTTGTCAGCAAGTCTTAATCAGGACTTCAAATTGGGTATCTTCCACTTGGACAATGAGGTGACCTGGCAGAAGTCCAGCGACCAGACCGTGCTTCCCTTGCCGGACCTCTCGCTATATCATAACTTTTATATGCAGTTCAAACTGGCAAAAAAAGTGCTCAGCGTACAATTAGGTGCCGATTTGAGATACTTTACCAAATACAATGCCCCTGCATATATGCCCGCCATTCAGAACTTCCATCTGCAACCGACAGACGACCAGGTAGAGATAGGCGGCTATCCTATTGTAAATGTTTACGCGAACTTACATTTAAAGCGTACACGTTTCTATGTAATGATGTATCACGTGAATCAAGGAATGAGCAGACCGAATTATTTCCTGTCTCCTCATTACCCTATCAACCCACGTGTGCTGAAATTCGGCCTTTCATGGAACTTCTATGATTGATAAAACTTCTGCAGCTTATGGTGACACGCCCCAAAATAAGATTGCTCAGATATCTGATACCTGTAATTATCGTACTGGCACTACTCTTCTGTTTCCGTCGATGCGACAATCAGCAAAAACAACCGCTTCCCCCACACGACTATGCAGATATTATCAGAGAAGGTGTATTACGTGTAGCGACAGAGTATAATTCCATCAGTTTTTATGTAGACGGGGATACGGTTGCAGGGTTTAATTATGAACTGATACAGGCATTCGGCCGAGATAAAGGACTAAGAGTTGACATCAGCCCTTATATGAGTTTTGAGGATCGTCTGAGAGGATTGAGCGAGGACCGTTATGACGTAATAGCATACGGTATATTAGCAACCAGCAAATTGAAGGATTCCTTACTGCTCACCTCTCCCATCGTGCTTAACAAACAAGTGCTGGTACAACGGAAAGCAACCGTAGAAAACGATTCCCTTTACATACGCAGTCAATTGGATTTAGCGCAAAAAACACTCCATGTTATAAAGGGTTCCTCGTCAATCTTGCGTATTCAGAACTTGGGAAATGAGATTGGAGATACCATTTATATAAAGGAAATAGAAAAATACGGCCCGGAACAATTGATTTCGCTTGTGGCACATGGAGACATCGACTATGCCGTATGTGATGAAAGTATCGCACAGGCTGCCGCTGATTCTTTGCCGCAAATAGATATCAATACGGCAATCAGTTTCACACAATTCTACTCATGGGCAGTCAGCAAACAATCACCTGTCTTACTCGACAGTTTGAATGCATGGCTGGATAGATTCCAGAAGGAAGAAGAATATCAAAAGATTTACAAGAAATACTATGATAAAAAATAACCTTATCAATCTACTTACTAAACGAAAACAATCCTATACTTTTTTCCCCATTGGCATATTGTCCTTCATCCCCGGGCTTATCTCTACTCACCTGCCTTTATACTGCAAATAGGATATGCTTTCACAAGAGCAAAGGTCCTATCCACCCGAAACGGAAAATCTATTCCATACAAACAACATCTCCATTTTAGCAAAATAGAGGCTTTATTTTCCAAATTCCTCCACTAAGTTAATAATCAATAAAGTTGCTCTTGACAAAAAATTGCTTTATCTTTGGAGTTTATTAGAATAAGCAAATAGGTAATTGTATTATGAGTGAAAAGATAATCAAGTGGGGATTCATCGGTTGCGGAGAAGTGACGAAAACTAAAAGCGGCCCTGCTTTCCAAAAAGTAGAACATTCGGAAGTAGTAGCCGTGATGAGCCGTGACGGTGCGAAAGCAAAAGCATACGCCAAAGAGAGAGGTATCAAGAGATGGTATGACGATGCACAAGAACTTATAGATGATCCGGAAGTGAATGCTATCTATATCGCTACTCCTCCCTCATCCCATGCTACATACGCCATCATGTCGATGAAAGCAGGTAAGCCTGCCTATATTGAGAAACCGATGGCCGTCACATACGAAGAATGTACGCGCATTAACCGCATATCCAAAGAAACGGGAGTTCCCTGTTTCGTTGCATACTACCGCCGTTATCTTCCCTACTTCCAGAAAGTAAAAGAATTGGTAGAAAACGGAACTATCGGTAACGTAATCAATGTACAGATCCGTTTTGCCCAACCGCCACGTGACTTGGATTATAACCGTGAAAATCTTCCCTGGCGTGTACAGGCTGACATTGCAGGCGGTGGTTATTTCTACGACCTTGCTCCGCATCAGATTGATTTATTACAGGATATGTTCGGATGTATCCTCGAAGCAAACGGCTACAAGAGCAATCGCGGCGGGCTTTATCCTGCCGAAGATACGTTGAGCGCTTGTTTCCAGTTCGATAACGGATTGGTAGGCAGTGGTTCCTGGTGCTTTGTAGCTCATGATTCAGCTCGCGAAGACCGTATAGAGATTATTGGGGACAAAGGAATGATTTGTTTTTCTGTCTTCACTTACGAACCTATCGGCCTGCACACAGAAAAAGGAAGGGAAGAAATCTGTATCGGCAACCCGGAACATGTACAGCAACCTCTTATCCAAGCGGTAGTAGACCATTTATTGGGCAAATCTATCTGTTCTTGCGACGGTGAAAGTGCGACACTGACCAACTGGGTAATGGATAAGATTCTTGGAAAGATATAATCCTCATATTAAACTAACAATCTATTTTATACCATGACTAAAGAAGAATTGATGCGGAAAGCCATCGAGCTTTCAAAGGAGAATGTCGAGAACGGTGGAGGTCCTTTCGGTGCTGTGATTGCCACTAAAGAGGGAGAGATAGTTGCCACCGGAGTAAATCGTGTCACCGCTTCCTGCGATCCTACCGCTCATGCCGAAGTAAGCGCCATACGCGCTGCCGCTGCAAAGCTTGGTACATTCAATCTTAGCGGCTATGAGATATATACTTCTTGCGAACCTTGCCCCATGTGTTTAGGTGCCATTTACTGGGCACGGTTGGACAAAATGTACTATGGCAACAATAAAACTGACGCAAAAAATATTGGCTTCGATGATTCCTTCATCTATGATGAACTGGAACTGAAACCGGAAGAGAGAAAACTTCCTTCTGAGATTTTATTGCACGAGGAAGCTATTTCCGCTTTCAAAGCATGGATGAACAAGGAGGATAAAATAGAGTATTAGACGGACAACCGTTCATACCGGACGACTAATAGAAATCCCCGGAAGTGCTGTAGACACTCAGCATTCCAGGGATTCTTTACACACAAAAGTTATTATTGAAATTGAAAACTGATCTGGTTTAGAAACGCATACCGACTGTAAAAAGGACTTGGCTACGGGTGTTGGTTACTTTCGTAGCGTCCGGTGAAGCTATTAAAACACCTTCATCATCCACAGTTACATTAATGAATGGATAAAAATCTTCCTTATAAGTAGAGAATTTATATGCCAGGTCAGCATAAAATGTAGAACCCCGATACCCAATACCTAACGTATAGTTACTCAGCGATTTACTATTAGCGAAATCCGTATCCGTTTGAATAGAATTTATTGCCAAGTCCTTATAAGCGTCTTTCTTAAATGCCGCCGAACTGTAGTTATAACCTGCACGAAAAGCAAACTGAGGTACCACTTTATATTCCAAACCTAGTCGAGCTGTATGCACGCCTTTCAACATAGGTGTCGTACTATTCTCCCATTCGAAAGCGGAAGCATATCCATCAGGATCTCTAAATTTTATTGAAGAGTAGTCTTGATACTCATATTCCGCTCCTAAAGCTAAACTATTACCTACCGTATATCCCAAACTTACATTATAAGTCCACGGAGTCTGAAAACGAAAGCGCTGAACCATATCATCTTTACCAGGCAAATAATCACGAGAATCTATATCACGATAGGTAATCTCATTGGCTACCGGATCCCAAATATCTGATTGCATAAAAACACTTGTCTTATAATCCAGACTATAAAAAACAGGTGTATGAATAGCCAAACCTATACGGAAAGGTGAATACTCGAAAGGACGAAGAATCGCTCCGAATTTAAAATCAAAACCTGATCCGGTAATTTTATTCCAACCTTGCAGTTTATATCCTGTTTCATTACCATAATCTTCATCATACGAGGTGTACTTATTATAATCAATGGAATAAGCCCCAATTGTTAGCCCCAGATAAAAACGGTCACTGAAATTAAAAGCGATATTAAAATCATATTGATCTATGCCACCACGTTCTTCCGAATGAAAGCGTGCGTATGGACTTACTCCATCCGGAACGATTGTATTATAATAATCATAATCATAAAACAGAGGCTTTCCCTCATTATCTACTACCTGATTACCTTCCTTATCTTTATACGGAAATTCATTCTGCGTAGTTGTAAGGCTCGGACTGATTACATATCCCTCATATCCCACCGCAGAAAGCCAACCTATATCATTAGTATCAAACGGATTTCCCCAATTTGATATTCCGTCAGACAGAGAAGCCATCAAGAAGGCCTGTGAATAATTACCAAGATCACCGTTCATTTCCATATTCTTATAGAAAGACTTTGCTTTATGATAGTTAAATCCAAAATTCACATAGCGTAAGGGAGTAGTGTTTCCGATCTTTGATGAAAATACAAATCCGATATTATCAAATGAAGCCCTGTTTTTATCCGAATTCCACTTACTGCCTAAATACTTGCTTTCACTTCCATAAGATGAGAAACCGAAAGAAGTCATTATATCACTGCTACGATAGAGCCCAATACCGGCCGGATTGGTCCCTATGGTAGAAATATCTCCACCAAGTGCCCCCATAGCACCTCCCATTCCGACAAACCGGGCAGTTCCATTTAAATCTTTTCCTGTCAGTTTAGCACCATCATAAACAGTCTGTGCTAATCCCGAAGCTGCAGAAACAAATAGTCCCAATACAGCTACCATAACTATTTTTTTCATACCTTTCATTCCATTTAATTAATACCCTTCGTTTTATCTTCTACCACCGCTACGAGAAGAACCTCCTCCGCCAGAAGATCTGCCGATTCCCCCACCGGAAGAATAGCTGCCGCGCGAACTACCACCTGAAGAGGCAGGTGAATAACTGCGGGAAGATGATGAACGAGAAGTTCCATAAGATGATGAACGACGGCTACTATTACCGTTAGAATAGTTGCTGCGTGGAGTGGAAGAACTACCGCGATTGTAAGTAGATGTTCTCGTTCCACTACTGCCACTTCTCACTCCAGAAGAACGGGAATAAGAAGAACCGGTTCCTGTTCCACTAGTCCGAGTACTACTTGGCCGAGAATAAATACTGCCACGACGTGATGAATTTCCCGTACGAGTACTTGAGCCATAACGCTCATCCGAAGAACGCGTACCTACCACGCGTCTTGTTGTGCTTGTTCCCCTGCCATAAGCTGATCCGGAGGTACGAGACGAGCTAGCAGTTGACCGAATAGCAGAACCACCAGAACGAGTGGCGCTTGAACCATATCGACGTACAGTAGAAGAATTTCTGTAACTGCTTTGTCCATACGAACGACGGTTTGTATAAGTCGGACCAGTCCAACGGCCTCCACCGCCCCAGCCCCAGCTAGGACCGCCGTGCCAATGATGATGATGTCCCCAATATCCACCACCATACCAGCCACCTTCCGGATTTACCCAGACACGCAGACGGATGGAGTTCATGCCGAGGTCGCGGAGAAGCGCCATGCACTCAGTAGCCTTACCGTTAGCATTATAGAACTTCTTTTCGTTCGTTCTCCATCTTCCAGCGCTTTAGCCATGACAAGATAAGCGGAGGCAGCTTCGTCATCATTAATCAGGCTCTCTTCCAGTTCGTCAATGGTAACACCAAGATGCTCGCAAAGAACTTCCAAAAGACGCTTTATGCAGTATAGCACTCGTTTCCAAAGAGTCAACGCCATAAGGTCTTCCTCCATATTTCCAAACAGTTCTCCCATGGTTTCACATTCAAAGAATCTCTTCTCTAAGGCCATAGTTATATATGTAAGGAAGCAGAGAGTACAATCGGCTATTTGCTCATCAAAGTCTCTACCAGCACATGCTCCGAAACCAAGATACTGCTTGCATTCCTTGTTCAGAACCTCTATGTTCCATCTAATTTGGTAAACCTCAAATGCCCTGACAAAAGACATACTGAGGTCTGTGCTCAACAAAACATTCCATCGATGGTTTCTGCAATTTTTCTTAAAGTTTCATCTGAAATTTTTATTTTATATTCTCCAAGTCCTTCTTTTTTCTTCAATGCATTTTTTAAAATAGTATAAATATTTTCTACTGTTAATGGTTGCAGATGAAATACCATAGACCTCGATATTAAAGCCTTATTTACTTCAAAATAAGGATTTTCAGTCGTTGCTCCTATTAAAATTATTAGTCCATTCTCTACATATGGAAGCAATGCATCTTGTTGCAATTTATTAAATCTGTGAATTTCGTCTATAAATAATATGCTTTTTCCAGTTGGGTTTATCATAAAATTTTTTGTTTCTTCTATAACTTTTTTAATATCTGCAACTCCTGCTGTTACTGCATTTATTTTATAAAATTTATATTTTGTTGTCTCACTTATTACTTTTGCAAGTGATGTTTTTCCACATCCTGGAGGTCCAAATAATATGATACTAGATAGTCTATCTGCTTTTATTGTTCTATATAATATTTTGTCTTTGCCCAACACATGCTCTTGCCCTACGTATTCGTCTAGTGTTTTGGGTCTCATTCTATACGCTAGTGGTTCATTACTGTTCATCATTTTTCTCCTAAATTTCGGGATTGGGGGACGGGTCTTTAATCCCTATTTTTATTTTCCAAGTATTGTTAGCCCTTTTCTAATTAATTCTTCTGTTGACATATCTTCTTTTGCCAATTTATCAAATGCTTTTTCAATTTCACGTTTATTATATCCTAAAACTTGTAAAGCAGCCATTGCTTCTTGGATTTTTTCCTCGTTTTCTATTCTTTCTTCCAGTTTTGTTTTTACTGAATTTAGTCCTTTTGTTGCTTTTGTTAATTCTTGGATTTGTTGTTCCTTTTTCATTTTATCTTTCAATTCTAAAATTATTCTTTGTGCCGATTTTGCACCTATTCCTGGTATTTGTGTTAATGTTTTTACATCTTCTGATATTATTGCAAGTGCAAATTCTGTTGGCTCACATACATCAAGCATTGCTACTGCAGTTTTTGCTCCTATTCCACTTACTGATATTAATAATTCGAACATTCTTAGTTCTTCTAAACTATTAAATCCAAATATGCTAATATCAT
>ENA-UEPJ01003568-UEPJ01003568.1-human-gut-metagenome-genome-assembly--contig:-NODE-3568-length-13625-cov-3.338869_pt1 | contig 13625 bp, 14 predicted proteins | sample MGYA00242890_ERZ507896 | MGnify/ENA primary metagenome ERZ507896 (study PRJEB26167, sample SAMN06115508) | human gut metagenome | host: Homo sapiens | place: China:Qinghai | collected 2015-08-20... | reverse complement strand
GATCGCTGCGTTCTTCTTCAGTGCTACGCTGACTGCCTTGGCAACACCACCGCCTACTACACAGGGAATCTGCATTTCCTTCGTTTTTGATAATATGGATTTTATTTCTTCATCATATGACGCCGGCGTATAGCTGTCAAGCTCCTCTGGTGTAAACCCCAGATGTCCCCCTGCCTGTGGTCCTTCTACGACTACCATATCCGGTGTTGTGTCATACTTCTTTTTCCAGTATTTTATGATGACATCCAGTGCTTTTCTGGTAGATACAATAGGAACCAGCTTCGTTGCCCTCCTGATTCCTGATGCTGCCAGCACCTCTTCAGCCTTATGGACGATCTCAGGAAGATTCATAGGCAGTCCTGCACCTGATACGATGCAGTCTACTCCTGCGGCTACTGCGGCTTTCACATAATCCTCATAGCGTCTTGTCACTACCATGATATTCACTCCGATGATACCGCCTTTTGCCAGCTTTCTTGCTTTCTCCACTTCCGTTTTGATTGCTTTGAGATTGCATTCTATCGGATGCTTCATAAAATCCCTGTCCCGAAAGCCAATCTGCGCTGTAGAGATAATTCCAATGCCTCCTGCTGCCGCAACAGCACCGGCAAGTCCGGACAAACTGACTCCTACGCCCATTCCTCCCTGTACAACAGGAATCCGGGCACACAGCCCGCCGATCTGTAATTTTCTGCTATTCATTTCAAACACCATGTCTGCTATTTCTAGAACTTACGAAATCTCTGATACCTTTCTTCTGCAATCTGTTCTCCGCTCATGCCATCATATTTTCTAAGGAAATCCTTGATATGTTCCTTCATATAACCCGCAATCGCTTCTGTCGTTTTATGGTCTGCTCCGCCGAATTCAGGAATAATCTCTTCAATTACTCCCAGGCGCTTGAGATCCTGGGCGGTAATGTTCATGACCTCACTGGCTTCCTTGGCACGGTTCGCATCCTTCCACAGAATAGAGGCAAAGCCCTCCGGTGAAAGAATGGAATACGTTGCATTCTCCATCATCCAGACTTCATTGCCTACCGCAGTTGCCAGAGCGCCGCCGCTTCCGCCTTCTCCTATCATCAGACACAATACCGGTACTTTAAGGGAAGACATCTCCATCAGGTTTCTTGCAATCGCTTCCCCCTGTCCTCTCTCTTCTGCTTCGATTCCACAGAAAGCACCTGATGTATTAACAAAGCTGATAACAGGTCTGTTGAATTTCTCTGCCTGCTTCATAAGACGTAACGCCTTACGGTATCCTTCCGGCATAGGCATACCGAAATTACGCTCCTGACATTCCTTGAAGTCCTTGCCTTTTTCATCTGCAATAATTGTCACCGGCTGTCCATCCAGAAAAGCCAGGCCACCAATCATTGCCTTATCATCCCTGAATGCCCTGTCTCCATGGGATTCCACGAAAAAGTCAAAAATATGGGAAATATAATCGCTCGCGGAAGGACGTTCCACCTGTCTTACAGCTTTGACCTTCTCCCAGGCAGATCTTGGTGTGGAGAACCAGCTTTGTTCCTTTAATGTCTCACTTAATTCAAAATGAAATTCTTCATTTGGTCTATAATCGGCATAAGTCTTCTTTCCATTACACTGGTGTGTCTTGACCAGGAAATAAATAGTCTTTTTCAGATTCTCCCTCTTGACGATACCATCTATAATACCGTGCTCTACAAGGAATTCTGATGTCTGGAAGCCCTCAGGAAGCTCCTGTCCGATGGTCTGCTTGATGACTCTCGGACCTGCAAATCCTACCAGTGCCCCAGGTTCTGCCATGATTACATCTCCAAGCATTGCAAAGCTGGCTGTTACGCCACCGGTTGTCGGATCAGTCAGAATAGAACAATACAGCAGTCCGGCATCACCATGCTTTCTGATAGCCGCAGACGTCTTCTCCATCTGCATCAGGGATACGATTCCTTCCTGCATTCTGGCTCCACCTGAACAGCAGAAGATAAATACCGGCAGGTTCAATGCTGTCGCTCTCTCAATGGCACATGTAATCTTCTCTCCAACTACATGTCCCATACTCGCCATCATAAAACGGGAATCACATATACCCAGCACGATATCCTCTCCGAATACTTTACATCTGCCTACCGTAACTGCTTCTTTTAATCCGGTCTTCTCTCTGGCTGCGGCAAGCTTATCCTCATATCCTTCGTAATCCAGTGGATTACTTACTTCCATATCTTCAAACCAGGGTTCAAAAGTCTTAGGATCAGCTACCATGCGGATTCTGTTGTTGGTTTTTACCCTGAAATATCCGCCACATTCGTAGCATATATACTTCTTCTTTACAACTCTGTCACGCTCTACCATCTTGCCACACTTAGGGCATTTGATCAGATTCATATCCGGTTCTTTGACAGGTTCTGCCTGAACCGATTCCTCTTTCTTGTCTTCCTTCAGCTTAGCTTCCAGCTTGTTATACAGATTCACCGGAAATATTCTGCCTGTCTTTGTGATCAGCTTACCTTCCATGACAAACCTCCTAATCTCCTATGGCAAAGGTCAATTCAGCCTTGGCAGCTACTTTTCCGTCTACTGTTGCTACTGCTTCGCCTACACCGATTGGCCCTTTTACTTTTATGATCTTAGTCTCCAGCATCAGTACATCACCCGGATGTACCTTCTGCTTGAAACGGCATTTATCAATGCCTACGAAATATGCTGTTTTGCCTTTCCATTCAGGCTGTCCCAGAATTGCAACCGCTCCCACCTGGGCAAGTGCCTCAACAATAAGCACTCCGGGCATTACAGGATTCCCCGGAAAATGTCCGGCAAAATACGGTTCATTAAAGCTGACGCATTTCCTGCCCAATGCACGCTCCCCCGGTTCCAGCTCTTCTATTGTATCAATCAGCATGAAAGGATGTCTGTGTGGAATGATCTCCATAATTTCCTTTGCTGTATAAACTGACATCTGTGTCACCTTACCCTTCTGCGTATTTCTTTACCAGAATACTTGCATTATGTCCGCCAAAGCCCAGAGAGTTGCTTAACGCATACTCGAAGTCTTCCTGATAGCTCTCTTTGCAGTAATTCAGGTCCAGTTCTTCTTCTGATTCCTGTAATCCTACTGTTCTGTGGATATATCCCTCCTGAAGCTCTTTCACACAGGTCACGAATTCGATAGCACCTGCTGCTCCAAGCAAATGTCCGACCATAGACTTTGTTGAATTAATCTTAATATCCCTGGCATGCTCACCAAATGCCAGCTTGATGGCCCTTGTCTCAAAGAGATCATTATGATGGGTACTGGTTCCATGGGCATTGATATACGTGATATCCTCCGGGCTTATACCGGCATCTGCGACTGCATTGGTCATGGCTCTGGCTGCACCGGCGCCATCTTCTGCCGGTGAAGTGATATGAAAGGCATCAGAAGAGCATCCATAGCCTACTACTTCTGCATAGATTCTGGCGCCTCTTTGCTTTGCATGCTCCAACTCCTCCAGAACTACAATGGCAGAACCTTCACCCATAACGAATCCACTTCTGTCCTTGTCAAAAGGAATAGAACATCTAGCAGGATCTTCACTGGAAGAAAGTGCTGTTAGTGCAGAAAATCCTGCAATTCCAATCGGAGTAATCGAGCTTTCTGTACCTCCGGCTATCATGACATCAGCATCTCCATACTGAATGGTACGATAAGCTTCACCGATGGAGTTGGTTCCTGTTGCACAGGCTGTCACTACATTAATGCTCTTACCTTTCAGATTGTATGCAATACTTACATTACCTGCTGCCATATTGGATATCATCAATGGCACCAGCATAGGTGCTACTCTGGATGGACCTTTCTCCAATAACCTGCTATGCTCTCTCTCCATAGCCTGTAAGCTTCCAATGCCGCTTCCCACAGCGCAGCCTACTCTGTAAGGATCTTCCTTCTCCATATCAAGTCCTGCATCCTGTATTGCTTCTCCTGCTGCTGCAACTGCAAACTGACAGAACTGTTCCATTCTGCGGGCTGCTTTCTTATCCATATACTCTGCTGCATCAAAATCCTTCACCTGTGCAGCAAGCTTACATTTATAATCTGCCGTATCAAAATATGTAATTCTGTCAAAACCGATCTTACCTGCCTTCACGCTCTCCCAGAAAGCATCTATGCTATTACCAATCGGTGTGATAGCGCCCATTCCTGTTACTACTACTCTCTTCATATTCCTTACCATGCCTTTCTTTTTCAGCCATATCTATTGCATCGCCATACCGCCATTTACTCCAATGACCTGTCCGGTAATATAGTCCGAACCGCTGCCTGCCAGAAACAGTACAAGATCTGCAACATTTTGTGCAGTTCCCGCTTTTCCCATAGGAATCATCTGCAGCAGGCTCTTTGCTGCATCCTCCGACAAAGCCTGTGTCATCTCTGTCTCAATATATCCCGGTGCTACTGCATTGACACAGATACCTCTGCTTGCAAATTCTCTTGCAACACTTTTGGTCAAGCCTATGACACCGGCTTTACTGGCTGAATAATTTGCCTGTCCGGCATTTCCTGTAATCCCTACTACAGAGGCGATATTGATGATCTTACCACTTCTTTGTTTTAGGAAATTACGTGAAAGGCTGCGAATCATATAAAAAGCACCTTTCAAATTGGTATTCAGGACATCTTCAAATTCCTGATCTGTCATTCTCATAATGAGATTATCCCTGGTGATACCGGCATTGTTCACCAGAATGTCTACCTTACCATGTTTTGCAATGATGTCCTTTACCATGGCATTGCCGGCATCTGCATCTGCTACATTGCATTGTATTGCTTCTGCACTGCCGCCAGCCTGGGTAATCTCTGCTACAACCTGTTCTGCATTCTGTTTTGAGCCGTTATAATTTACAATAACATGGGCATGGTTCTGTGCCAGTGTCAGAGCAATCTGTCTGCCGATCCCTCTGCCTGCTCCTGTAACCAGCGCAATTTTACCTGTCAGCATCCTAATTCCTCCAATACCTTCTCCATGTCTGCCAGCTTATCTACATTCATGACCTTAACATCCTTATTAATCTTACGCATAAAGCCTGTCAAAGTCTTACCGGGTCCGATTTCTATGAATGTATCTGTGCCATCAGCAATCATTTTTTCTACACTCTGCTGCCAGCGCACACTATGAGAGACCTGTTTCTCCAACAGCTCTTTTATAGAATCTTCCTGTGTCACATAAGCTGCCTCTACATTACATACATAAGGAATCCGAGGCTTATGAATCTCTACCTTGCTTAACGCCTCACCCAGCTTCTTACCTGCATCAGTAAGCAGTGCAGAATGGAATGGTCCACTGACTTTAAGGGGAATACATCTTTTGGCTCCTGCTTCCTGCAAATCTGTGGCTGCCATTTCTACTGCCTGGGCTTCTCCGGTAATCACAATCTGTCCGGGGCAATTATAATTGGCGATTGATACGATTCCATCTATGCCCTTTAAAGTACTCTCAATAACTCCTGCATCCAGTCCCAGCACTGCCGTCATGGCACCCCCTACAGGATATGCTTCCTGCATATAAATGCCTCTTAATCTGATTAACTGAAACAGACTTTCAAGTTCCATCACGCCTGCTGCTGCCAGCGCACCATACTCGCCAAGGCTTAATCCTGCACATACATCTGCATGGACTCCTTTGGATTCCAGAACCTTTAACAGCGCCACTTCCGTAGTCAGCATTGCAATCTGTGTATATTCTGTTATGTTCAGCTTGTCATTCTCTGTAAAGCACAGTGCCTCAATATCCAGTCCTGTTGCCTCTTTTGCTTTACGATACACTTCCCTGGCTTCTTCGTAGGCATCATAGAAATCTTTACCCATTCCTACATACTGCGCACCCTGTCCGGGAAAAATAAATGCTATTTTACTCATATCTAGGCTTCTCCTATTTACTGCTGACCTGACATAAGCCTGTCAGCCTGCTCCATTATCTCACTGATAATTTCCTTGCAGGATTCTTCCTTCTTGATCAGTCCTGCTATCTGACCTGCCATAACGGTTCCGTTTACTACATCTCCATCAATGACTGCCTTCCTAAGAGAACCAAGGGTGAGCTTCTCCAATTCCATGAAATCTGCCCCTTCCTTCTCTAATCTCAGGTATTCCTTTGTCATTTTGTTACGGATGGAACGGACCGGATGTCCTGTAGACATTCCTGTTACCGCAGAATCTATGTCTTTTGCCTTAATCAGCTGTTCTTTATAATTGGCATGCACAATGGATTCCTTCGCTGCTACGAAACGTGTTCCCATCTGAACTCCTTCCGCTCCCAGCATGAAAGCCGCTGCCATACCTCTTCCGTCTGCAATACCGCCTGCTGCAACGACAGGAATCTGCACTGCATCCACTACCTGCGGCACCAGTGCAAAAGTGGTGATGGAACCAATATGTCCGCCACTTTCCATTCCCTCTGCAACCACTGCATCTGCTCCTGCACGTTCCATCAGTCTTGCCATGGCTACACTTGCCACTACAGGAATTACCTTAACTCCTGCTTCTTTCCATGCCGCCATATACTTGGAAGGATTGCCGGCGCCTGTAGTAACTACCTTGACACCTTCCTCAATAACGATTTGTGCCACATCATCTGCATTTGGATTCAACAACATGATGTTTACACCAAACGGCTTATCTGTCAGTTCCTTACACTTACGTACTTCTTCCCGTACTACCTCTGCCGGTGCAGAAGCAGCTCCAATCAGTCCCAGACCTCCGGCATTGGACACTGCCGCTGCCAGATTATGCTCTGCGACCCATGCCATTCCACCCTGGATGATCGGTGTCTCTGTTCCCAGAATCTGTGTCAGTCTCGTTCTCATATCTGCCTCTTATGCTTCTACGCCTTTTGCTTTCATATACTCAATTACAGAACCTACTGTTGTAATCTTCTCCAGATCTTCTGATGGAATCTCTACACCATACTCATCTTCAAAAGCCATTACAAGCTCAAACAGATCCAGAGAATCAGCCTGTAAGTCTTCCTTGAATCTGGAAGCCTCTGTAATTTCCACACCATCTAAATTTAACTGCTCCTCAATAATTTCCTTTACTCTTTCAAACATCGTAATTTTCTTCCTTTCCTATCATATTCATATCATCACATGTAGTTTTAAAAACTAAATACTTTGACTTTCAAATATTTTGATTCTCAAAGTATTTACTTGCTACAGAATACCCCCTAAATGATAAAATGTCAACCATTTTTTCATTTAGACATAAAAAAACATCTCTTATACCTTTCGATATAAAAGATGTTTCCTGAAGCAAATTCCCCAATTTGCTCCCCTTTTTACACGGATTGTAGCAATCCTTCCCCTTTCACACAAGGTGAATTTATGTCATTCTGCATAATCCCCCTATAGACAGCTCATCTGTCCTGATTTATGCAGATAGACTACTTGTTGATTCTGGGTTTTTTCACAAAATTCCCTGTCATGCCATAATAGGGTTTTCTGCTAAAAGCCTCTTTCGCCTCTGGTGTAATTCCATTAGCTTCTAATTCCTGCTGTGTGACTTTCTTGTATTCGGATATTTCTCTTTCAATGTAATCATTAACTACCTGCTCTGCACCCTTTCCATCCATGAAATCCATGCCGCGTCCCCCTTATAATGATATCTCAAATACACTGCCTTTATTTAATTTATTGTTCTGTCATTTCGAATAATATGTATTATTTTCTGACATATTATAGTTATAGCATGGATGTTTTCGTTTAGCAAGTACTATTTTGTAAATATTATGTATATTTTGTATATTTTTTCAGAATATTTATGTACAACAAAGGGCGCACCCTAAGGTACGCCCTATATGTCTGTATAATTATTGAATTGTCATATCGCTCCAGGAATCAGAAGGAACTAAAGATACATAGGTCTTACCTGTATTCATCTCAATCTGCTCACCTGTCTTCTTATCAAGATAAATAGTAGGATCTGACTCACCAGCCTTAATCCAGGTTACTTCTACTGCTTTACCATTGGTAATATAGTATGCGTCACGTCCTGAGTCAATTGCATTGTAAATCATATATCCATTGTCATCCAGCTGTGAGAATGTACAATTCTGAAGAATTACATTCTTAAATGTCAATACTGCATTATCATGAGCAGGATCAACATGTGCACTGCCGTATTCATAGTAATCATATGTACCGGTCTCTGCATTATACTTCAAAGTAGAACCATTATGGGAGAATGGAAGCTTAATCTGTGTTGCATCAATTGCTCCATCACCCGGTGTTATCTCGCTGTCTGAGAATACATAGTGGGGTCCCTGATAATATTCATTGTATTCTGTGCCGTATTTGGAGTTGCTGAAATTCTTGTCCAGATCCCCTGTACAGATATACTCTGTGAATTCTCTTGATTTACCATTGTTTACGCGTGAGAAAGTTCCGCTGAAGTTCGCAGAATATTTCTTAGCCAGCCAGTCATTGATGTAGAAAGGACCACCATCATGACATAATACAGCATTCCACTCTGCTGCCAGCATGATATTAGTAGGTCTTGTACTTCTGATACTGCCGAACTGTGTAATCTTGCCCCAGTCCTTTACAATTGCCATAAGACGGGTGATTCTGCCGTTTGCAGTACTGTTCATGATCTCATATACAACATCTGCCTCTGTCAGTCCATAATGAGGAAGTGCTGTCTTCTCATTATCTACCATGACTGCGACAGGTCTTTGGTCTTTAAGGGATTCATCTATCCATTCATTTGTAATTTCACTGCGGTACATGCCTTCTCTGTTCTCTTCTTCTGTCTGTACCTCAGTCGCTGTCTCTTCTGTCTGTGCCTGCTCTGTCTGTGCTGTATCATTCTTACCTGTCAGCTTACCGAAATCTACTACTTCTTCAGAAGCCGGAGTTTCTTCCTGCTTGCTTCCACATGCAGTAAATGATAATGCTGCTACGGACATCATTGCAAGTATCCATAATTTCCTTCTTCTCATTCGCATCCCCTGTGCCACATTTATGTTTACTATGTGGCTTCCTTTCTTTCTGCCTGATGATTACTGTTATTCAGTAATGCCTGATTGTTGAGTCACTGTCAGTTCCTACTGACATAATGACCGTGCAGACAGCTTCGAATCCTATATTCATGCACGTTACCTTTACAGTTAACTCCGCCAGGCACCCTCACGGCACATATGAAATCCTCCTTAGTGCTGCTACATTCCTGTCCTGACACGGTTCGAAGGCACATATTGCGTAAGACCCAAACTTCATCGCCACTTATAAAGGGCTGCTACACAAACGCAGACCCTCCACCATCTATCACCCCTACTATAGCGGATTGTAGGTCCAAGGCACCGCTAACGCCACGGCTGCACGGTCACTTTATTTTACCTTTTTTGTATACCAAAGTCAAGCATTACGACTTTTCTAATATATGGATAACCCACTTTCTGTTACTTTATTATGCAAATACGTCAATCAGTCGATCCAGTGCCTGCTGCAGAGTCTTTCTCGGACATGCAATATTGATCCTCTGGAAGCCCTCTCCGCACTTGCCAAACACTGCACCGCTGTCAAGCCATAAGCCCGCCTGATTCAGTATCTTCTCATCCAGCTCCTTATCTGTCAGACCATAGTCCCTGAAATCCAGCCATACCAGATAAGTGCCTTCAAGCTTTGTCATTTTCACCCTGGGTAAATGCTCCTGTAAATATGCTCTTGTAAATTCTGCATTGGCTTTGATATAAGCAAGCACACCTTCCAGCCATTCATCGCCATGCCGGTACGCTGCTTCACATGCCACAAGTCCCGGCAGTCCTACCTGACTGTATCCTGCGGCTGCTACCTGTCTGCGAAATGCTGTTGCTTTCTCAGGATTGGATATGAATATATTGGATATCTGAAGCCCTGCAATATTGAAGGTCTTGCTGGGTGAAGTACAGATCATACTGATATCCCTGTATGCTTCTTTGACTTCTGAGAAGACTGTATGTTTTCTCTCAAATACAAAATCTGCATGTATCTCATCACTGACTACGAATACACCATGCTTTAAGCAGATATCCCCCAGTCTCTCCAACTCTTCTTTGGTCCAGACTCTGCCTACAGGATTATGAGGATTGCATAATATAAAGAGCTTCACGTTATCTTCTATGATCTTCTTCTCGAAATCCTCATAGTCAATCGTATAGGTACCATCCCCACCAAGTACCAGCGTATTGTTCACAAGTCTTCTGTGATTATCTTCCACTACTTCCTTGAAAGGATAATACACCGGCGGCTGTATCAATACGGCATCATTTTCCTGCGTATATGCCTTAACTGCCATGGCAAGGGCAAATACAATGCCCGGTGTCTTGGTCATCCAGCTTTCTTTCACATGCCAGTTATAATGTCTCTCCATCCAGTTCTGCACAGCCCCAAAATAATGTTCCTCTGACTCGCTGTAACCGAATACCCCATGCTTTACCATATCCTCCAGCGCATCCGTTATATAGGAGGATGTCTGGAAATCCATGTCTGCAACCCACAATGGAAGCACATCCTTGGGTTTGCCTCTTCTTACTGCAAAATCATATTTTAAACTTCTTGTCCCTTTTCGGTCTATTACTGTATCAAAATCCAAATGTCTCTCACTCATATTGCTCTTCCTTTTTAATGTATATTTTTCCTACCTGTTATATAGGATTTATATTTTAACTGTATAATCTTACTGTCCTCTTGTCAATTACTATTTTCAACTGATACACCGGCTGCATTCTCCTGCTGCATTTTCGCAAGCTTCTCCTGCTTATTGCGCGCCCGCAGTTCTACGAAGAACTCTTTAAGCATTCTGCTGCATTCCTCATCCAGTACGCCCTGTATCACCTCAACCTGATGGTTGAACTGCGGCATATCCAGAATATTCAGTATAGAGCCTGCGCAACCCGCCTTGGGATTCATGCTCGCCATGACTACTTTAGGTATTCTTGCCTGTACAATCGCCCCTGCACACATCTGACATGGCTCCAGCGTAACATACAGCGTACAGTCTTCCAGTCTCCAGTCTCCTATGACTTTACTTGCGCGGTTAATTGCTGTAATCTCTGCATGCGCCAGTGTATTTTTATCTGTATTTCTTCTGTTGTACCCTCTTCCAATTATCTTGCCTTCATGGACAATGACGCATCCTATGGGCACTTCTCCCAGCTTGTAGGCTTTTCTTGCCTGCTTCATGGCTTCTTTCATATATTTCTCATCTTCCGTCACAGGTATCCGTACCATATCTATCATCAATCTCCATTTCTAAACCCGCTTTAAGTTTCTTTGCAAACGCAGAAGGTATGTGTATAATGATTAGTATACTGTAAACTAACGAATGTGAAAAGAGGAAGAATACCATGTTAATACTTGGTCTGAATAAAACTACACTTCTGGATTATCCAGAGCACGTCGCAGCTACCATCTTTACAGGCGGCTGTAATCTGCGCTGCCCATTCTGCCATAACAGAGATCTCGTATTTGCCCGTGAAAGTATAGACGCCGGGATAATCACGCCCTATTCAGAGGATGAAATTCTCTCTTTCCTGAAGAAAAGGCGCGGCATACTCACCGGCGTATGCATTACCGGCGGCGAGCCAACACTGCATCAGGATCTGCCTCTTTTCCTCTCCAGGATAAAAGAGCTTGGCATGCTGGTCAAGCTGGACACAAATGGCTTTTGCCCCGATGTACTGCATCACTTACTGGATGAGAAATTAATAGACTACTGTGCCATTGATATCAAGAATTCTCCTGCACATTATGCAGCTACCGTGGGACTTTCTTCCATTGACCTTGGTCTCCTCAGGGAATCTGTAGACTGTCTGTTGTCCTTAAATGGCAGCTTTCCTTATGAATTTCGCACGACTATTGTAAAAGAACTGCATTCTGAGGAAGATATGTATGCTATCAGAGAATGGATTGCCGGTGCTGACCAGTATTTTCTCCAGTCATATACAGACTCTGACCAGGTCATTTCATCAGGATACCACGCCCATGATACAGATACATTACAGCATTTTGCCTCTATCTGCAGACAGACTATCCCCAATGTACAGCTTCGTGGGATTGATCTGTAATTCAGATATTGACCTGCTTCATATAATAGCCAAAGCATCCTGCATAAGCCCGCCTGTTATCCCCATTTACCAGTCTGGATTCCCCATTTTCAAAGCCTTCAAATCCAAATAAGTGGGCAATTCTCTTCTCTCTGTCATAATAAATGCCCGGTACACCCAGATAGTAAACCGCTTTATCCTTATCATGATACCTGAGCAATAGCAGCTGTCTGTAGTTATAATATGCATGCAGTACAAAAGAATTGGTTGCAAGCTCCTGATACTCCTGTGTCAGGACTACCATATCTTTAGGTTTGATCACTACCGTATCCACATCCTGAAATAAATGAATCTGCGGATATGTGATACATAATTGCGACCACTTGTCCTTACCAATGGCAGGAAGCTCTTCCTTAAATGTTGAAATCGGTTTCTGATCTTCTACAGGCTTCTCCTGTGGTTGTTCAGACTTGACCGCAACGGACATATCCACACAAGCGCATTGCCTGATCTGACTTTTTCCACATTTTCCTCCATATAAGGGTATATAAATACCATAACATTTCTCTCTGTCCATATCCCCCGGCCACCGAGAGCTTGCCTGTCCATATCCGTTTCTCACCGAAACTGTCATGACTTGTGTCTGCTGTCCTTTTCTATCCCATGCGTATACTTTACAATCCATCCCACTTCCTGCATATATTCCACGCAGCATGACAAATATTTTCTCGTCTTCCAGTTTAACAAATCCTATATTTCCTTCTTTGTTCTCTCCCTGATAACAGTCAATGTAATAAATTTTACTGTTCATACAAATAAAACCCCCTTACCGTTGTCCATACATTGTATGTCCGATAAGAGGGCTATATTACGTTTTATTTATTCCAGGGAATCAATATATTTCATGTAGTTAACGACCATGAGTGCAATCTTGAAGGTCAACGCATCATCAAAGGTTCTGATATCCAGTCCTGTTGACTGATGCAGCTTCTCCAGTCTGTACACCAGTGTATTACGATGTACAAAAAGCTGTCTGGAAGTCTCTGATACATTCAAGCTGTTCTCAAAGAATTTATTGATCGTAGCAATGGTCTCCTCGTCAAAATCGTCTGGCGATTTGTCACCAAATATTTCTTTGATAAACATTTTACAAAGCGGCATTGGAAGCTGATAGATCAAACGGCCAATACCTAAGCTGCTATACGCAATGACGTTGCGGTCGCTGTAAAAAATCTTTCCAACGTCTAACGCCATTTTAGCTTCTTTATAAGAACGCGAAACCTCTCTTATATCACCCAGATTTTTGCATTTGGTTAGAGCAGGAGGGCAATCCATGAAGAACAGTGCCTCGCGGCTCTTAAAGAAAACATATTAAAGTACGACATTTAAAACTTACGACTATGTATTGGACACTTGAATTGGCTTCCAAGTTGGAAGACGCCCCTTGGCCAGCAACTAAAGACGAACTCATCGACTATGCTATGCGTTCTGGCGCTCCGCTCGAAGTGCTTGAGAACCTTCAGGAGATTGAGGATGAGGGTGATGTTTATGAAAGCATCGAGGACTTATGGCCCGACTACCCCAC
>ENA-UEPJ01003564-UEPJ01003564.1-human-gut-metagenome-genome-assembly--contig:-NODE-3564-length-13632-cov-48.515456_pt1 | contig 13632 bp, 9 predicted proteins | sample MGYA00242890_ERZ507896 | MGnify/ENA primary metagenome ERZ507896 (study PRJEB26167, sample SAMN06115508) | human gut metagenome | host: Homo sapiens | place: China:Qinghai | collected 2015-08-20... | reverse complement strand
GACTGAACAGAGTATCGGAAAGAAAATTGAAGAAATACCGTATGAAATTGTAGCTGACAATGTATTCAGACAGATTTCTGATACAGTTACACCACAGGGGGTGTTAGCGGTTGTAAACATGCCTGAATATGATATAAAGGATATATTAGCAGATGACAGGAAGTCATGGATTCTTTTAGATGATTTGAGAGACCCGGGAAATCTTGGAACCATAGTGAGAACATCTGAGGGTGCTGGGATGTCGGGAGTCATTATGAGCAGGGAAAGCGTTGATTTGTTTAATCCCAAAGTAGTCCGTTCTACGATGGGAGCGATATTCCGTGTACCGTTTTGCTATGTGCAGTCACTTACAGATATTATAGACGAGATAAAAGGTGCAGGATATGAAGTTTTTGCAACTGCTATGGAGGGCAGTGAAGTTTATGACTGCATAGATTATACAAATGGTGACGCGTTCATTATGGGCAACTGGGCAAAGGGTGTATCCGATGAGGTGTTTGAGAAAGCTTCGAAGCGGATAAGAATACCTATGGAGGGCAAATTGGAATCCCTTAATGCAGCGGTCTCTGCAGCTATAATAATGTACGAGATTGCGAGACAGAAAAGAGGAAAATGATATCAGTTGACAAAAATAGTCATTTGAGCTATATTTAGCGCATATATGCGAAAAAAAACGCATAAATATTGGGAGAGGAGAAGAGGTATGGAACCGATGTATTGGCTTATAGCCATGGCGGTACTTCTCATTATAGAGATAATCACGATGGGACTTACTACCATATGGTTTGCGGCAGGAGCACTTGTAGCGGTGATTGCAGCACTCTTTCATGCACCGATTGCCGTGCAGTTTGCATTGTTCGGCATAGTATCTGTTGTATTGTTTTTGTTTACCAGACCTGTTGCAGAAAAATATTTAAACAACAGCAGAACAAAGACGAATATAAACAGTATTATCGGAGAAGAAGCAAAGGTAACAGAGGAAATTGACAATTTCAACCAGAAGGGTGCGGTCGTTGTCAGGGGACTTGAGTGGACGGCGAGAAGTGCTGATGAAAAAGAAATAATACCGGAAGGTTCAAAAGTCAGGGTAAAAGAAATAAAAGGTGTGAAACTTATAGTTGAAAAAGAGATTTGGTAGAAAGGAATTGAAAAAATGGAATTTTTAATAGTAGTAGTAGTAATAGTGGCTATCATACTTTTATCGTGTATAAATGTAGTGCCACAGGCAAGGGCATATGTTATCGAGAGACTTGGAGGTTATCAGGGAACATGGGGAGTTGGAATACATTTCAAAATCCCTTTTATCGACAGAGTTGCAAGAAAAGTTGATTTAAAAGAGCAGGTGGCAGATTTCCCACCACAGCCGGTTATAACAAAAGATAATGTTACAATGAGAATCGATACAGTTATCTTTTATCAGATAACAGACCCTAAACTTTACACATACGGTGTGGAAAATCCGATTATGGCAATCGAAAATCTTACAGCTACAACACTTAGAAATGTAATCGGAGAACTTGAACTTGATGAGACTCTTACATCAAGAGAAATAATAAATGCAAAGATGCGCTCCTCACTTGATACTGCAACTGACCCATGGGGAATCAAGGTAAACAGAGTTGAGCTTAAAAATATTATTCCGCCAGCAGCAATTCAGGATGCCATGGAAAAACAGATGAAAGCAGAGCGTGAAAAGCGTGAAGCAATCCTTCGCTCACAGGGAGAGAAAGAGTCTGCGATACTTGTGGCAGAGGGAAAGAAGCAGTCAGCAATTCTTGATGCGGAAGCAGAAAAACAGGCGGCAATTCTTAGAGCAGAAGCTAAAAAAGAAGCAACTATCCGTGAAGCAGAAGGTCAGGCACAGGCTATACTTGCAGTACAGCAAGCAAATGCAGACGGAATAAGAATTCTCAATGAGGCAGCTGCTTCAGATAATGTAATTAAATTAAAGAGCCTTGATGCATTTGCTAAGGCAGCAGACGGAAAAGCTCCAAAGATTATAATTCCGTCTGAAATTCAAGGACTTGCAGGGCTCGCAAAATCTGTTACAGAGATTGCAAAAGAGTCATAAAACAAAAATACATGAACAGCAGTTTTTAAAATTTTAATAGATTAGAGTCTGTCGAGGGCAGACTCTATATGCATATAAGAAAAAGAAATGGAGGACATATCAATGGCTATCAATTTAAAAGGACGCAACTTTCTTACTTTAAAGGATTTTACACCGGAAGAAATACAGTATATGATTGACTTGTCGGCTGATTTAAAGGCAAAAAAGAAAAACGGAATATCAATTAAAAACTACACAGATAAAAATATTGCACTTATATTTGAAAAGACAAGCACACGTACACGATGCTCTTTTGAAGTGGCAGCACATGATATGGGGATGGGTGTTACATATCTTGACCCGTCAGGTTCTCAGATAGGAAAGAAAGAGAGTATACCTGATACTGCAAGAGTTCTCGGAAGAATGTTTGACGGAATCGAGTATAGAGGATATGGACAGGACATAGTTGAAGAACTTGCAAAATATGCAGGAGTTCCGGTTTGGAACGGTCTTACAAATGAGTATCATCCGACACAGATGCTTGCAGATTTACTTACAATAAGGGAGCATTTAGGAAAAATTAAAGGAGTGAAACTTGTTTATATGGGTGATGCCCGTTATAATATGGGAAATTCACTCATGATTGCATGTGCAAAGATGGGAATGCATTTTACTGCATGTACGGCAAAAGAATATTTCCCAAATCAGGAGCTTGTTGAACAGTGTCAGGAATATGCGAAAGCGTCAGGCGGTTCAATCACACTCACTGAGGATGTTGAAAGTGGAACAAAAGGAGCAGATGTTTTATATACTGATGTATGGGTATCAATGGGTGAGCCTGATGAGGTATGGGCAGAGAGAATAAAGGTTTTATCTCCATATCAGATAAATAAAAAAGTTATGGAAAATGCGGGCAAAGATGCTATATTTATGCATTGTCTTCCAGCTTTCCACGACCTTAAGACAAAGATTGGCAAAGAAGTTTATGAGAAGTTCGGAATGAGTGAACTTGAAGTGACAGATGAAGTATTTGAATCTGAACAGTCAGTAGTCTTTGATGAGGCAGAAAACCGTATGCATACAATAAAAGCAGTAATGGTAGCAACACTTGGTGAGAGATAAGAATAATAGCACTGCAGAAAAATGGTGATTAACATGAAAAGCGAAATATTACGCATACTGCGTACAGCAGGAGAAGAGTGTGTATCAGGGCAGAGATTGTGTGAGATATTTGGCGTATCAAGACAGGCTGTTTGGAAAAATATTTCACAATTAAAAGAAAAAGGATTTGAGATAGAATCCGTATCAAATAAGGGATACAAACTTATAAGTGAGCCGAATATATTAAATTCATCAGCTATAGAGAGTTATCTTTCAAAGGAATGTATCTGCAAAAAGGTAGAAGCTTTTGAAACAATAGATTCGACAAATACGAAAGTGAAACAGCTTGCTGAACTTGGTGAGGAAGAAGGAACACTGATAATATCGGATGAACAGACGGCAGGAAAGGGAAGAAGGGGAAGAAGCTGGTGCTCGAAAAAAGGAGCCAATGTATTTATGACCCTTCTGATAAGACCGAGAATTGAGCCTAAATATCTTTCGGGAATTACGCTTCTTGCGGCAATGTCAGTAGCAACAGCCATAAAAGATATATGCGATACAGAAGCAAAGATTAAATGGCCGAATGATATTGTTATCAATAAAAAGAAGATATGTGGCATACTTACCGAGATGAGTTCTGAGATGAACTATGTCAACTATGCAGTCATCGGTATAGGAATAAATGTAAATGATGATGAGATACCACAGGAAATAAGAAAAAATGCATCATCCATATATCTTGAAACGGATAGAAAAGTGAACAGAAATGAACTGGCGGCAAAGGTTGTAGAAAAGTTTGACAGCTATTATAAAGAGTTTCTCAAAACAAATGATTTGTCGGCACTTACAGACGAATATAATTCCATGCTTATAAGCATGAACAGTGAAGTAAAAGTGCTTTACGGCATGGCGGAGACAGCAAAACCGGAAGATGAAGAGATTGGAATAGCAAGAGGGATAGATGTGGATGGCTCTCTGTTAGTTGAAACAAAAGAAGGCATAAAAAGTATTGTTCGATAGGATATTTGTTGGCAAAACCATCAGTACCTGTCAGCTGATACATACGGCTGTAAGGACGAGGATTCATTACATCGTGCTGAATATGGATAGTTTTACCGTTTTCAGTGCGGATGAAAGTCATGGTGTGGTCACCGTTCTGGAATTCGATAGAATCGTTTGCCAAACCATATCTCTTACCCAGTTCAGGACCGGTTACAGCTTTAGTATCCATAGCTACCAAAGTCTTCATGCGGTCGCCACGGTGAATGTCCAGCAACTGGCAGGCCGGGCCAAGGCCGTGAGTGGCATAAACGTCACCACGGAATTCATTGTTATAATCCAAGCGCCAGTTATTCCAATATTCACCCCAGAACTCTTCGAGGTTATGAATATAAGAACCTTCTACGTGCAATACTTCGCCGAACAATCCCTGTTGAGCCATGTTCAGTGTAGTCAGTTCGAAGAAGTCATATACACAGTTTTCCAATTGCATACAGTGCTTGCGAGTCTTTTCCGAAGTATTGATTAACGCCCAGATTTCATCCAATGTCATAGCAGACGGAACTTCGATGGCAACGTGCTTGCCGTGTTCCATGGCATAAACGCCCATTTCGGCATGATGCTTCCAGTCTGAAGCAATATATACCACATCAATATCATCACGTTCGCAAAGTTGCTTCCATGCATCTTCAGAACCTGAATATTCAGCAGCTTTAGGAAGGCCGGCTTTCTCTAAAATACCTTGTGCTCTTTCTACACATTTGGGACGAAGGTCACACAAAGCTACAATTTTTGTACCGGGGATATGAGTCCAGCGTGCAACTGCACCGGGACCACGCATACCCAAACCAATAAAACCAACACGGACTGTATCCAGCTTCGGGGCAGTCAGTTGAATTACATCTTGCTGTCCGGCAGGACGTTCGGGAACAGCGACTTCAATAGGAGCATACTCCTTTGCAACAGCTTCTTTCTGAGGAGAAGCACATCCGGCCAAACAGAACAATGCCAAGCCGGTCATCACAGTCAATAGATTCTTAATCTTCATGTCTTTTCAAAATAAATATTTAAATATAATAGTTAGTATTCATCGCTCATAAGCGAACACCTCATTCGGCAATCGTCACATTCGTCACCCGCTCCAGCCAGAAACGGTTCCGGTTAGAATGGAACGGCTTATAGTCCGTGTTCTTCTTTATAACATTATTGCGGAATATTAATCCATCCACTGATTTGGCATACAGGATAGGAGCATCAAAAGTATCGAACTCATTGTCTTCTATCACAATGCCCCCTTCCGGTCCTCCATGAAAATACTTCTGCTGGTTCTTTAAGTCGGGTATCTCCGGATAAATCGAAATCACTGCATTCGTAAACTGGAATAAATTGGTAAGTGCATTTACAAAACGATTCTTACGAATAATCACATTACGGCATGCTCCGGTTTCAAACCAGCCGTTACAATCTCCACACAACAAGATAGCAGCTCCTGAAGTATGGTCAAATAAGTTATTCTCAACAACCGTTTTACGCGGAGTACTGAACAGACTACCTCTCGCTCTATTATTACGAATCGTATTTCCGGCAAACAAAACTTCCGGTGTCCAGGTAAGATTCTCGATGCCAAATCCGCTTTGCCCATTGACAGCCGGATCTATCGCCTCATCAAAAGTAATGATGAATTCGCGTGCCCCGTCTATTTGTTCTTTATCATGCGGACGGATGCTTGCAATCTTATTCTGATTGCCGATCAACTCCATGGTAGAGGATTGAACGAACTGCACCTCATCTCCGGCGCGTCCCCATTCAAATCCCCATGACTGATCATGCATATAACGTCCGACCAATGTGTGGTCATCTATCCTTTTCACCACTTTCAGATATGTTCCATGCACATTAATGGCATCATCCATCATGCCTTCATAGAGTCCATTGCAAGAAGTTATCTTTCCTTTACAACCTGAAAAATGAGTCGCATCTGCCTGTGTGGTAAAATAACGCGGATCATCCTCACCCTTCAAGCAAACACAGAACTTCTCTAACGTAATATTTTCACTGAATTGTGCCAACAATCCCATTCCTTCCGCATAATGTACTTTTATATTTTCCAATGTCGTATTTAAATCATGTGACAGGAAAATTCCGGGAGTAGGGCGTCCCCAACCACGCATGGCAACAACAGTTCCGGGAACAAGACGTGCATCTTTCCAATGGGGAGCACGAATGCGCCGCGGTGCTATCTCACTTGCTCCTTTCGTCGGACAACCGATATCGCTGGTATTGTATACCAAATGTTTGGTATCCCCATCAAAAGCAATTCCCCAGGAATGTTTTAAAGTCCATCCTTCTCCATAAGCTTCAAAAATCGAATCTTTGGCTATACGATATTTCACCCATGAAGCCGGTTCGAATACGATTCCCTCTTGCGGAGTATTCTCCAATATCTTTATTTGTGCAATATGGGGATTCTCAAAATCAATACTGAAATTCTTCAAGCTACAATTCTCCGACCGAAGAAGCGACACCGGCAACATTCTCCCATGAAAGACGAACTGTGCCCCCTGCCCATCAAGAGTAAGGTTTTTCATGTCTTCCAGTGCAATACCTACTTTCTTAGGATTGTCTTGGTCATGGTTCGAGATATAATATTCGCGTACGGCAGCTCCTTTTTCATGGAAGTCATAGCGGCCTTCAGAAAAACGAAGAATAACCGCTTCACCATCCTTGCATTCTGCCTTTATTTTCGACAAAGCTTTTTGCAAAACAGGAGAAGCATTTTTATGAGTATCAGGCTTTAAGCCAAACGTGGAAATATCATATACTTTTTGAGCATACATATTTATCGAAGTGAGTGCAAATATTGCACCTAACGCTAAAATCGAAAGTAATTTCATACTTATTAGACTTAATAAATTAATCAATGCACTGTATTGAAATACAAAGAAAGGAAGTTTCCCCAATATACCTAGTATTTGCTTACGCTTTTTTAACAAATTAGTGATAAAAAGCGGGATGTGAAGACAAATGCCATACACACCCCGTGCATAATCCTAACACCTAAAATTCATCTCAACTAATATCCCGGATTCTGATCATCCCGCAATAAGGGATTTAAATCCATAGCTCCTTGAGGAATAGGCATTAACATCAAACGATCACTCCATGTCATATTCACAACCTCATAACCATTAGGAGCATAAACAGTACCATTCATTACTTTGTTGCAATATGCAGACCCATAACGACGTATATCATCATAACGTTGTCCTTCAGCAGCCAATTCTATACGACGTTCGTTACGCACAAAGTCCAAAGCAGCTTCCTTAGATGGCATTACAGTAGGTACATCAGGCATACCACAACGATCACGTAAATCATTCAATGCTTTCTGAACTTCAGCATCCCAACCTTTAGTTTGAATCCTCGCTTCAGCATAAGTCAACAAGACCTCAGCATAACGGATAACCGGATAATCCTCCATACTAGCCCAATCCGAATAAGCTGTCAAAGAAAGTAATTTTCTATAACTATATCCTGTCCATGATTCATTACCATCCGAACCAGCCCATGACGGATTCCAGCGATAATAGAAAGTTCCAAAATCTGTTTCATGCCATCCTTTAAAAGGAAATAACATAGAAGCATAAAGACGGCTGTCACGATTACGGAATTCATCCATATAGGCATATTCTTTCAAATTCAAAGTAGGAACAGTTTTAATATAAGTAGTTTGATCCATTCCTTCAACAACAGCTGTTATTTTAGCAAAATTCTCTTTACGAGTTGCTACCGGAATCTCAGGACGTATCGTTTTTCCGTCAATATCCCAATACGCATCAATCAATCCCTGCATCGGTTCGTATGAAGAATAACCGGAAATCAATTGACTAGGACGAATATAAGTATAGCGAGTCCAATCATAGTTATTATCATCTGCCATATACCCCCGTGTCACCAAATACTCAGGATTATCAGGATTGGCATTCTCCTTATGCCACAAACATTCATAACTGAACATACCTTTCACAAACTTATCCTTATCGATATTCTTTGCTTCAAAATCAATATATTGTTCCATCTCATCAGCCTCTTTCTGCTGAGCTGCATTCAAAGATGTCACACGGAACAAACTATGATGTCCTTCCTGAATTATCTTTCCGGCAGACGCTTCTGCTTCTGCGAAATTGCCAAAATACAACGCAGCACGAGCGCGCAAGGCTAATGCTCCAGCCCGAGTGATTCGTCCTTTTTCATAACCTTCTCCACCAGGATAACTATCTGGTAATATCTCAGCTATTTCAGCCAACTCACTTAAAATAAATGCTTGAACTGTTTCCACCGGATCACGTTTCACATTAGGTGCATCATACTCCATCACAGTAGTAACTAAAGGAACTTTACCAAACTTAGTAGTCAAATCCAAATAATCTGATGCACGAAAATAGCGTGCTTCAGCTTTCATTCTTTCCCTTAAAGCTGCGTCCATCTCACATCCATCAACTTTTTCAAGGAAATTATTTACAATGCGAATAGTCCTAAAGCTATAACCACGATCACTCTCAGAACTTACTCCATTTTGTTGAATCAATTCATAGGGACCTTCCCACGGTTTATGACTATGTGCATTATCTGTACACATTTCATCCCAAATATCCATGCCACCCATTTGTGCATAACAAGCATTCAGACCATACCATGCATCTTTTTCCGTCTTCCAGAAATTTTCAGCTGCAATCTCTGAAGGCGGTACTACTTCCATATCACATGAAGCAAAAGCAACTGTAAATAAACCTAGGATAGCTAAATTCTTTATATTTTTCATAATTCAATTCGTTATTTAAGATTATCAATTAAAATGAAACATTCACACCAAACGCCACAGATTTACTACCTAAATAGCTCAAGCCACGTCCTGAAGGTGACTCAGGATCAAAATCTTTCATTTTATCGTCAGCACGTAATGTAAATAAGTTTTCCCCTGTTACAAAAAGCTTCAAACTACTCAATCCCCAACTCTTCACTACATTTATAGGAACCATATATCCTAAAGAGATGCTCTTAATACGGAAATAATCCGAATCAAACAACTGATAATCAGAGAAATACTGATTATAATCATCTAAACTATGTCCTCCATAAATACGAGGATAGATGGCACGCGGATTAGGATTTTCTTGTGTCCAACGCCCCCGGTGAAATTCACGAGGATTAGCATTCAACATAAAGGCAGATATTTGCTCTGATTCAAAAGCGGTCATTGTACCACTTACACCTTGACCAAATACAGATAATTCAAAATTTTTCCATTGTAGATTCAAATTAACTCCATAAGTAAAATCAGGAACATCCTTACCAATGATTGTACGATCCTCACCAGAAATAGCTGCATGAGATTTATCTTCATTCGCTTCCAAGTCACCATAATACTTCACATCCTCACGTTGAGGAACGTATTTGATATCACCGGCATTAGGAATACGACCAAAAGTATAGAAGCGTCCTGCATCAATTTCTTCTTGTGTATAAAGTCCATCAGTCTTATATCCATAGAATGAACCGATAGGTTCACCTTCTCTTAATATAAAACGAATTTTATCCCCGCCATTACTAATGATATCATCTGAACCGGCTAAGTCCACAACTTTATTTTTATTAGTTGCAATGTTACCTGTTACTGTATATTTCAAATCACCGACATTACCTCTGTATGTAAGAGCCATCTCAAAACCTGTGTTTTTCACTTTTCCGATATTTTGAGACGGTGCGCTCCAAATACCAGTTTCTACTGGCACATTATAGCCCAACAAAATATCACTGGTATTTTTAATATAATAATCGGCAACAATGCTTAATTTATTATCAAACAAATCAATATCCACACCAAAATCTGTCAAAGCAACCGTTTCCCAGCCCAAGCCTAAATTGGCTGGTTTAGACTCTAGAATACCTTTTACAGCCTCATCATTGAAGTTGTAATCAGAACCTAAATTATAATTTTGGAAATAATCATAATTCCCTACATTATTAATATTACCCAATGTACCCCACGATGCTCTAATCTTCAAATTATTAATCCAAGAGATATTTTTCATAAACTCTTCTTGGCTAATACGCCAACCGGCAGAGAATGAAGGAAAATATCCCCAACGGTTATCTTTATAAAAACGTGAAGAGGCATCTGCACGAATATTAGCTTCTAATAAATAACGATCCATTAATGAATAATTGATACGACCAAAGTACGAAAGAATTTTGTATTCAGTCATTCCACCACCATTGGAAAGATCTTTTCCAGCATTAGAACCACCGTTCAAATCCTCCAAAGCATCAGATGGAAAGTTTTTACGTCCTGCGCTCAATGCTTCATATTTATAGTGCTCATAAGAAGTACCGGCTAATGCAGTAATGTTATGTATAGAATTAGACCAATCATATTTGATAGTTCCAGTATACAACATACGTGTTACACTACTCCAATTCATACTCATAGAGTTTGTATAAGTACCAGTACCACCAATAGGTGTACCAGTCTCGAAAGTCTTCACTTCATCTTGCAAAGCCGTGTAAGACTTACCTTTATACTCTTGTCCGCGGAATACCCCTTGACCACTAATAACCAATCCTTTAACCGGTTTTATATCAAAACCTAAATCATACATTGTTTCTTCAGTTTTGGATTTACTCCAATTTTTATTACTTAAAGCACGAAGAGGATTGCCTGTGATAAAAGATTGGGTAGCCTGTTTACCACCGGCAATACTTCCCCATTCTCCATTTGACTGTTGAGCCACCATAATAGATGGAACCAATAAAAAGTTTCCCATCCAAGGTTGTCCATGTTCTGTATCAGACACATTACGTATGTATTTAATACTACCTTTAACAGTAAACCATTTAGTAATATCCGATGCTATATTAGTATCCAATGTATAACGAGTTTTGTCCTGCCCTGACATAAAATTAGGCTTATCATCATACATATACCCTAAATTCATAAAATAGCGTACTTTATCACTTCCTCCACTGAAACTTACAGAATGTTGAGTAGTCAATACATGTTTATCCAACACCAAATCAGCCCAATTTGTGTTAGGGTAATAGTCAAGATCTGTTCCATTTCTAAATTTATCAATTTCTTCTTGTGAATATGCCTGATATTTACCATTTGCCGCATTACGGTTATACATACCTTCATTCAACATAGAAGCATACTCCCATGAATCTACAGTTTTAGGTAAATAAGTAGGAGTTTTCATACCCACCAAACCACTATATGAAACATTCATTTTTCCCTTTTCACCATTTTTGGTAGTTACCAAAACAACACCATAAGCTGCACGAGAACCATAAATAGCAGAAGACGAAGCATCCTTCAAAAAGGAGATACTTTCTATAGAGTTCGGATTAAGACTTTGAAAAAACGCAGCATCTGCAATAGCACCATCAATCACATAAAGAGGTTCTGAAGTTCCTAAATTACCACGTCCACGAAAGTTGATAGATGGAGTAGACCCCGGACGAGAAATTACAGTCACTCCAGGTACTGTACCTTGAACAGCTGAAAGCACATTAGTTTGAACCCGGTCTTTAATTTCACTTGAGCTAACAGAAGCAACAGAACCTGTTAAATTCACCTTCTTTTGAGTACCATAGCCGATAACTACGACTTCATCCAATGTTTTCGTATCTTCTTTTAAAGTTACATTATAAAAAGAAGTACCCGAGTGAACTTTTACTACTTGGGGTAAATAACCTATATAGCTAATTTGCAATTCATCACTAGAAATCGTCAGTGTGTAATTACCTTCAAAATCTGTAACTGTTCCATTTGTAGCAACCCCTTTTTCAACAACAGAAGCACCAATAATAGGTTCACCATTCACATCTTTTACACAACCAGTTATAGTCCTGCTCTTCTGCTGTTGATGTTCTATTACATTTACAGCTTTTACTGTTGAAATAAGAATTTGGTTATTTACTATTTTATAAGTATAACCAGAATCTTTAAACATCTGATTTAATACTTGTTCAATAGAAGCATTCTTGGCATTCACAGAAATCTTTTTGTCCAATTTGATTTGGTTATCATTATAAAAAAACGTATAATCACTAAGTTTTTCTATTTCCTCCATCACAGAGTGCATGGAAACATTCGACTTACTTAGCGAGATAAAAGTGGCCTGAGTAAAAGCATTTGCCGGTATTGAACAAGTAGCACAAGCCATTAAGGCACAAAAAAGGTGTCGTTTTACTTTTTGCGGATAAAACAACCGCAGATTACTTTTTTTCATAAATTTGAATTGTTTATTAGATTAAAAAATTAACAGTAATTCCATTTTTGTGAAAATATAAACCTTCTCAAATAATTCTATAGAAAAATATTTATCATAGTCTTGTATTTCTCATAAGCTTCAATTTTTAAAGTTCAAACAGTCTTAGTGCTTTAGTTCTATTAGATAATGATTATTGCCAACCATTTTATAAGTCAATGGAGCACTATGTGATATGTAATTTAATATTAGAGCTAACGGTTCGCTATGTACAGTAAAAGTGAAACGATAATATTCTGCTAATTGAGGATCACACTCTATCCTTTGCCCATACCACTTTTCTAATCTATTCAATATCATCTGCAAAGTTTCATTCTTAAAACTCATTCTCTTCCCCTTTCGCCAACCGGAATAAGCATCTGCATCAATATTTGTAAGATTCACTCCCTTTTCTTCACTATAAGTCAACTTTTCATTTGGAGCTAAAGTATATATTTTGCCTTCCAACTTTTTATTATCTGAAATCGCTACTTTCACTTTCCCTGTCAACAAAACAGCCTCTACCTCTTTATCGTTATCGTAACTAAATATTTCAAAAGAGGTTCCCATGACCGTTACATCCATCTTTTTAGTTTTCACAATAAACGGATGAGATTTATCTGGACTCACATTAAAAAATGCTTGTCCAGACAATTTAACCTCTCTATTAGATCCTGAAAATTTTTGAGGATAGGTAAGCTTACTACCTGCACCCAACATCACCTTTGTACCATCCGCTAATTTCACTGAGTCCATTGATTGATATCCAGTATTCACAACATAAATCACTTCCTGACGGCCGCTCTCCACAAATAATAACGCCGAAAGCAACATACATATAGCTACTGATACAGCTATTCCATATCGATAGAAAGAGTAAGTGAAATAATTAGTCTTTCTTTTAACATTCTTCAATACACTATGCAAAATACGTTCTTCTCTTACCGAATCAACAATGGCAGGTGCCTCTTCCCATTGTTTGCGAAGAGCATCATTAATAAATTCATAATTATTCAACTCCCCTCTTTCTTTAGGTTCCAAAGAACGTTCAAACAGCTTCCTTATTATATCATCCCTATTTTTGTCCATTTTACATTTTGTTTTTGCACAGATAATTTTATACGCATTTAATATAAATACGCATAACTAATAAAGTACCCCCAGCCAAAAGCA
>ENA-UEPJ01003547-UEPJ01003547.1-human-gut-metagenome-genome-assembly--contig:-NODE-3547-length-13685-cov-6.499780_pt1 | contig 13685 bp, 11 predicted proteins | sample MGYA00242890_ERZ507896 | MGnify/ENA primary metagenome ERZ507896 (study PRJEB26167, sample SAMN06115508) | human gut metagenome | host: Homo sapiens | place: China:Qinghai | collected 2015-08-20... | reverse complement strand
AGTATTCCGTACCTCGGAAGTGGAGACGGTAGCGTTGAACCATGTAAACCTCGAAGTGAAAGAAGGGGAATTTGTATCAATCATGGGCTCGTCCGGCTCCGGCAAATCTACGTTACTCAACATTCTGGGGATTCTCGACAATTACGACACGGGAGCGTATTATCTGAACGAGGTATTGATCCGTGACTTGAGTGAAACGAGAGCGGCGGAATACCGTAACCGGATGATCGGTTTTATTTTCCAGTCTTTTAACTTGATCTCTTTCAAGAATGCCATGGAGAACGTGGCGCTTCCATTGTTCTACCAGAACGTGAGCCGTCGCAAGCGTAACGCGTTGGCGTTGGAATATCTTGACCGTCTTGGCTTGAAGGAGTGGGGGCACCACATGCCTAACGAGCTTTCCGGGGGGCAAAAACAGCGTGTGGCGATCGCGCGGGCGTTGATCTCGCAGCCTCGCATCATTCTTGCCGACGAACCCACGGGGGCATTGGACAGCAAGACGTCGGTCGAGGTGATGGACATATTGAAAGAGGTCAACGACACGGGTATGACGGTCATTGTCGTGACGCACGAGAGTGGTGTTGCCAACCGGACAAACAAGATTATCCGCCTTAAAGACGGCGTGATCGAGGCGGTGGAAGACAACCGTAACCACGACGTGTTGGTGTTCGGCAAAGAGGATCTCATGAAATAAACCGAACGACATGAAAATAAGATTTGACATTTGGTACGAGATTATCAGTACCGTCCGCAGGAACAAGCTGCGTACCTTCCTCACGGGCTTTTCCGTCGCGTGGGGAATATTTATGCTGATCGTGTTACTCGGCTCCGGCAACGGGCTGATGAATGGCTTTCAGAGTAACTTCGCCGATCGGGCGACAAATTCCATCAAGGTATACGGTTCCCGCACGAGCAAGACTTTCGAGGGGATGCAGAAAGGAAGGGTGATACAACTTGATAACACCGATATGCTGAACACGGAAACCAAGTTCCCCGCGCACGTGGGTGTGGCGGGGGCTATCCTCAAGATGAACAATCGTACGATCTCCAAGGGCGACGAGTACGTAGTGTGCAGTCTTGTCGGCGTGGAGCCCTCGTACGTGGAAATCGAGCCGTACCGGGTAGCGGAGAATAACGGCAGGTTTATTAATAAATTAGACCTCGACGAACGGCGCAAGGTGATCGTGATTCATCCGCGGACGGCGGAAACCCTGTTCAAGGGACGGAACGCCGTCGGGGAATACGTGAACGTGAACGGCATCGCTTACAAGGTCGTGGGAGTCTACGTGCAGAATAAGGAACGCAATGACCAAGACGCTTTTGTCCCTTTTACCACGGCGCAAAACGTTTATATCAAGGGTGACAAAATCGACCAGATTCTATTTACCACCAAGGGATTGGATACACGGGAGAAAGGCGATGCTTTCGAGCAGAGCTACAAGGAAGTACTTGCCGCGCACCACCGTTTCGACCCGACCGACCGTAGTGCTGTCTGGTTGTGGAACCGTTTCACGTTTTTCCTGCAATTCCTTGACGCGCAACAGATCATACAGATCGCAATCTGGGTGATCGGGATATTCACGTTGCTTTCCGGTGTGGTCGGGGTGAGCAATATCATGTTGATCACCGTCAAGGAACGCACGAAAGAATTTGGTATCCGCAAGGCTTTGGGTGCGTCCCCGGCGTCAATCCTGTGGCTGATAATCCTTGAGTCGATCATTATCACGACCTTCTTCGGGTATATCGGTATGGTCGGCGGTATCGCTCTCACGGAATGGGGAGCCCGCCTGTTTGACGCCCAAGCCGTGGCGGAGTCTACCGATTTCCTGCAATTCACCATATTTAAAGACCCCACCGTGGGATTGGGCACCGCCCTTTCGTTTATCGTGCTGCTCGTCATCGCGGGTACGCTGGCGGGATTCTTCCCGGCACGCAAGGCGGTACAAATTAAACCGATTGAAGCACTTAGAGCCGATTAACTATGAGAAATATAATAGACTTAGACCGTTGGGAAGAGATCATGATGACGATCACCCGCAACAAGACACGGAGCATACTGACGGCGTTCGGGGTATTCTGGGGGATATTCATGTTGATCGTTCTGATTGGCGGGGGAAACGGGATGCGGGTACTTATCGGGCGTTCGTTCAGCAGTTTTGCCACCAACTCCTGTTTTGTCAGTTCCCACCCGACAAGCGAGGCGTACAAGGGATTCCGCAAGGGACGTTACTGGAGCCTCAACGTGAAAGACGTCGATATCCTGCGCTCCAACATTCCGGAGATTGCTTACATCGTCCCGATGCTCTTCAGTCGTCGGGGGGATAATAATATATTGTATGAAGACAAGTTTTTTACCGGGGGTGTCAAGGGCGTGATGAAGGATTACGAGAATATTGAGCATCAATCTCTCGTGTACGGGCGTTTTCTCAATGACATCGATGTCAACGAGCAGCGTAAAGTTTGCGTGATCGGTATTCGTATTTACGAAACGCTGTTTGCCAAGGGAGAAGATCCCACGGGCAAGTATATCCGCGTGGACGGCGTGTATTACCAAGTGATTGGCGTGGTCGAAACGATCGACAGTGACATCAATATCGGTGGGAATGCCGAAGAAACCGTTATCCTGCCGTTCACGACCATGCAGAATACCTATCAGACGGGCAACTCGGTACACCTTATTGCCATGACGGGCAAGCCGGGCGTGAAGATTCAGACGATAGAGTCGGCGGCGGAACGCGTCGTCAAGCAGAACCACATGATTGCCCCGAATGATGCGCAGGCGGTACTCCTTATAAATGCGGAGAAGTTATACAAGTTGTACGAGAACCTGTTTATAGGTATCGACCTGTTGATATGGATTGTCGGCTTGGGAACCTTGTTGGCGGGAGTGATCGGGGTGAGCAACATCATGATGATCACCGTGCGCGAGCGTACCGGGGAGATTGGTGTGCGGCGTGCTATCGGCGCCCGTCCTTACGATATCATGGGGCAGGTTATCAGCGAGAGCATGGTGCTTACCGGACTGGCGGGTATGCTGGGTATTTCCCTTGCCGTCTACGTCCTCGAACTGATGAACGTCGGCGTGACTTCTGCCAAGGGCTATTATGCCGGTTTTGAAATCTCGTTCTGGACGGTTGTCGGTGCAACCTTCATCCTGTTATTGCTCGGCAGCCTCGCGGGACTGGCTCCCGCGTTTCGTGCCATGAATATAAAACCGATCGACGCGATTCGGGAAGAATGAAACAATTGAAAATGGAGAATTGAAAATTGAAAATGAACTTCTCCGTCGGCTTTGCCGACACCTCCTCTATAAACAGAGGAGGAGCTGGTGATAGTAACCGAAGACGGTGAGTAACTAAGCTCCCCCTCTGTTTATAGAGGGAAACTGGCGAGTAAGCGAGAGTAGCGGGGAAACTTGTTTCCACGTTACCGAGCGAGAGCCAGTTCGAGCGAGAGCTCAATACGGCGAAGCCGGGAGGGAGTTTAAATCTAAAATCTAAAATTTAAAATCTAAAATATGAAAAAGCTCTTTAAAATCTTTGTGCTACTTTTGATTGTAGCTGTATTTATCGGGACGTTCGGGTTCCTGTACGTGAAGTCGCAACCTAAAAAGAAGGTGTACGAGATAGTCACTCCCGTTGTCACTGACGTGGAGAAAAACACGGTGGCGACGGGTAAGGTGGAGCCTCGTAACGAGGTATTGATCAAGCCGCAGATATCGGGTATCATCGCCGAGGTCTACAAGGAAGCGGGACAGCCGATTCATGCCGGGGAAGTGATTGCCAAAGTGAAAGTAATCCCCGAAATGGGACAGTTGAGTGCCGCCGAGAGCCGCCTGCGTATTTCCGACATCAATTACAGGCAGGCGGTGCAGGAGTTCGAGCGCATGAAGACGCTGTACAAGGACGACCTGATCAGTAAAGAGGAGTTCGAGAAATGCGAGGTTGCCCTGTCGCAATCCAAGGAGGAGAAGGAAACCGCCGCCGATGCCCTTGATATCGTGCGTGACGGTATCTCCCGCAAGAGTGCCTCGGCGAGCAACACTATGATTCGTTCCACGATCGACGGGTTGATTCTCGACGTCCCCGTGAAAGTCGGTAATTCCGTGATCATGAGCAACACTTTCAACGACGGAACCACTATCGCTATCGTGGCGAACATGAGTGACTTGATCTTCAAGGGAAAGATTGATGAAACCGAGGTCGGACGCGTTCACGAGGGGATGCCTATCAAGCTCACGATCGGTGCCTTGCAGGATATGCAGTTTGACGCCTGTCTGGAGTACATATCCCCGCGCGCAAGGGAGGAAAACGGGGCTAACCTCTTCGAGATTAAAGCCGCTATCACCATACCCGATTCCGTTTACATACGTTCCGGGTACAGTGCCAACGCCGAGATCGTGTTGCAGCGGTCGCCGCGGGTGCTGACCGTGCCGGAAAGTTGCGTGGAATTCAAGGACGGTAAAAACTACGTTCATGTCCTTACCGGTACGCGTCCCGAGCAGGTATTCGAGCGTCGTCCCGTCACGCTGGGCATCAGCGACGGCATCAAGATAGAGGTAAAAGAGGGTATCACCGCCGACGATAAAGTGCGCGGCACCGAAAAAACGAACACACTATGATGATGAAAGCGAAATTTGTAATCGTGGCGATGCTGGTCAGCCTCGGGGCGGGGGCACAAGAAAAATGGACACTCCGCCAATGTGTCGAACACGCCCTTGACAACAATATCGAGATCAAACAACGGGAGATTGCCCTCGACCGTCAAGAGATAGAAGTTCATACCGCCAAATTCCGCCGCCTGCCGAACTTGGGGGCGAGGGCGGGACAGTCGTTCAGCTATGGGCGCGTGGCGTCCCCGCTGGATAACACCTATTTCGACCGTAACACCCGTAATACCAGTTTCGAGGCGGCAACCAGCGTGTCCCTTTTCTCCGGGATGCAGATCACTCACAATATAGCGTTGGCGAAACTCAACCTCGATGCCGCGATGGAAGACCTCAAAAAAGCGCGTGAAGATGTCAGTATGCAGGTCACATCCCTTTTCCTGCAAGTTCTTTTTGCGGAGGAAATCAGTAAGGTTGCCGCCGCGCAGTTAAAAGTGAGCGAGGCGCAGCACCACCGGATGAAACGCTTGCACGAGGTGGGCAAAGCTTCCACGTCTGTGTTCTATGAAACGAAATCCCGCTTGGCACAAGATCGGGTGACTGCCGTTCAAGCGGAGAACAATCGTAAACTCGCCTTGCTCGATCTTAGCCAGATACTGGAACTGTCTTCGCCGGAGCTGTTCGCTATTGTCGCTCCCGACATGGAGCCCACGTTCGAGTTGCTCACCCCGCCACAGGATATTTACGATATTGCCGTCGTGTCGAAACCTATCGTGCGTGCCGCCCAACATCGCGTGGCGGGAGCCGAACGGAGTATCCGTATTGCCCAAAGTGCCTTGTACCCGCAGTTGGAATTTGCCGCCGGGATTACCACGGGCTACTACACCGTGGCGAATTTCGACAGCCCCTCGTTCAGCAGCCAGTTCACCAACAACATGAACAAATCGTTCGGTTTTACGCTGACCATTCCTATTTTCAACCGTATGGAAACGCGTGACAAGGTAAAGAGTGCCCGTTTGCAGATGCAGAACCAATCGTTTATGCTCGATGCCGCCAAGAAAGCTCTGTTCAAGGAGATACAACAAGCCTATTATAGTGCCATTGCCGCCCAATCCACTTACCTCTCCAGTGCCACCGCCGTGGAAGCTGCCGAGGAATCCTATCGCCTCACGGAGCGGAAATACGAGGAAGGCAAGGCTACCGGGGTTGAATTTAACGAGGTCAAAACCCTTTTGCAAAAAGCCGTTTCCGATCGTATTCAAGCGAAGTACGACTATCTCTTCCGGTTGAAGATATTGGATTATTACAAGGGGATACCGATTGTCTTGGAATAAAAGAAGGTGTGTTTTTAACACACCTTCTTTACCACTATTTACTACTAACCCTAAAATTGGAACTACTTCGTGAGTCCACTTTTTTATAACCCATTTTTATTACTTAGTCACATTCAATAGATGCAGGAAATATAAAAAGGTTGCGTTGGGAGGAGAAAAAAAAGTATATTCGCGTTTGATTGTAAAAAATGAAGCGTTATGGCTTGTTGTAATAATAGACGTAAACCGGAATGGTTGAAAATTAAATTACCGATGGGACAGTTGTCCACGGGAGTTTTGAACATCGTGCGGGGACATAACTTGTACACGATTTGTACGAGCGGGATGTGCCCGAACCAAGGGGAATGCTGGGGAGCGGGTACTGCCACGTTCATGATCGGGGGCGACGTGTGTACGCGTTCGTGCAAATTCTGCAACGTGGCGACAGGGCGTCCGGCTCCGCTTGACCCGCGGGAACCGGAGAATATAGCCAACTCCGTGAAGTTGCTGGAATTGAAACATGCCGTGATAACCTCGGTGGATCGCGATGATCTCGAAGATTTGGGCGCGGGGCATTGGGTGCGGGTGATCGAAGCCGTGAAGAGGGAGAACCCGAACACGACGATGGAAGTTTTGATACCCGACTTTCAAGGACGGCGGGAACTGGTGCAACAGGTGATAGACGTCCGTCCGGAGGTAATATCCCATAATCTGGAAACCGTGCGGCGATTGTCGGATAGCGTGCGGAGCCGCGCGAAATATGATATCTCGCTGGAAGTGATCCGGCAGGTGAGCGAGTCGGGAATCGTGTCCAAGTCGGGTATTATGCTGGGACTGGGAGAGACGCGGGAGGAGATATTACAGACGATGGACGATTTGCGTGCCGCGGGATGCAAGGTGATGACCATCGGGCAATACCTCCAGCCGACATCCGCGAACTTGGAAGTGAAAGAGTACGTGACCCCGGAGACTTTCGAGGAGTACGGGCGTATCGGGCTGGAAAAGGGATTCCGCCACGTGGAGAGCGGTCCGTTGGTGCGGTCGAGCTATCACGCGGAGAAGCATGTAAAATGAGTTCATCAAGTTCATAAGGTTTATAAAGTTCATAAAGTCTATTAAGATACCATGAACTTTATGAACCTTATAAACTTTATAAACCTTATAAACTAAACATGAAAAAGACAAAGTTTCTTGACTTGGGTACGGCAAGTTACATGCCGGTATGGGAGAAGCAGGAAGAATTGCACGAGCGGGTGATTGCCGCGAAGTTGCGAGGGGAGGAAACGGAAAACTATTTGCTTTTCGTGGAGCATAACCACGTGTACACGCTTGGGAAAAGCGGAAACGAGGCGAATATGCTGATCGGCGCGATACAGTTGCAGGCGGCGCATGCCGAGTTCGTGAAGGTAAACCGGGGCGGCGACATCACGTATCACGGACCGGGACAATTGGTCGTGTACCCGATCGTGGACATGGCTAATTTCGGGGTGGGGGTGAAAGACTACGTGGAGCGTCTGGAAGAGGTCGTGATTCGTGTCATCGGGGAATACGGTATCTGCGGGGAACGGCTGGCGGGAGCCACGGGCGTGTGGATTGACACGGGTACGCCCCGTGCCCGTAAGATATGTGCCATCGGGATAAAGTGCTCCCGTTACGTGACCATGCACGGTTTCGCGCTAAACGTGAACACGGACTTGAACTATTTCAATTATATCAATCCTTGCGGTTTCGTTGACAAGGGGGTGACGTCCATTGCTAAAGAGCTGGGACACGACGTGCCGATGCAAGAGGTGAAAGACGCCGTGAAACGGTATTTCATGGAACTATTCGGGATGGAATTTATCGATTCGGTGATAGAGGAATTTTAGATTTGTGAAGAACTCCCTCCCGGCTCCGTCGTACTCTCTTTATAAACAGAGGAAGAGCTAAATACAGTCTTGTCTTCGGTTAGTTTTTCCAATCATAAATCAAGAAATCATAAATCTAAAATTCTTTAATAACCGAATTGACAGGAGCATTAATTTCTTGAATTATTTGCAGGTTGTCGATTATTTCTTTATATTCGTGTTATGAAACGGATTTCGCGTTAAGAAGATTGTAAGGAAATGAAGAGAAATATTGAGGTTGAGGTTTGCACGTTTTCATTGGAATCGTGCATGAATGCCCAAACGGCAGGTGCTAACCGGGTAGAGTTATGTGCGGCGATGTATGACGGGGGGACGACACCGTCGGCTGGGATAATCCGTATGGCACGGAAACTGTTGTCCATAGAACTTTACGTGATGATTCGCCCGAGAGGCGGGGACTTTCTTTATTCCGGGCAAGAATTTGAGTTGATGAAAGAGGAGATACGGCACGTGAAGGAGAGCGGTGCGGACGGTGTCGTGCTGGGAATTTTGAAGGCTGACGGAACGGTGGACGTGGAACGTACCCGTGAACTGGTGGAGCTTGCCGCCCCGTTGAAAGTTACTTTCCACCGGGCGATAGACATGACGCGGGATTTGAACGAGGCTTTGGAAGACGTGATTCGGGCAGGATGTTATCGTGTGTTGACCTCGGGAGGGCATAACACGGTGGCGGAAGGACTGGAGCAAATAAGAGCATTGACCAAACGGGCAGCCGGACGCGTACAGGTCATGGCGGGAAGCGGGGTGAACGCTGCGAATACACGTTCGTTACTGGACGCGGGGGTGGATGCCGTGCATTTGAGCGGCAAGAGCGGCAGGGATAGCCGGATGGTGTACCGTAACCCGGACGTGTCAATGGGTGGAGTACCGGGATTGCCGGAATACGAGCAGTATTACAGCGACGTGGAGAAGATAGAGGCGGTGGTGAAAGAAGCGAATCGATTCTGTGATTTATGATTTACGATTTTAGATTAAAATAACCATTCAATCATAAATCAAGAAATCATAAATCAAATAAAAGGGTAAACTAAAAGCGAAGACGATGTTGCGTACATTTGTAGAGAAAATATTAAACGCGGAAAAAGGAAGTGTTGTGATTCGGGAACCGGATTACGTGATGAGTCATGATAATTCGGCAAGGGTCAGATTCCTTTTCGAGCGGATTCACGGGACGAAGGTACACGACCCGTCGCGGGTGGTAATCGTGCTGGACGGGAAAGCCTCCGGGCTGATGCACGAGTTGTCGTTCGAGTATAACTCGATACGGGATTTCGTGGAGGAACAGGGAATTGAACATTTCTACGATTGCGATAGCGGGATCAGTCACCAGATATTGGCGGAGCTGGTGCGACCGGGCATGCTGGTGGTGGGAAGTGATTCACACACGGCAACAGCGGGAGCTTTCAACGCGTTTGCCTTGGGAATCAACAAAACTGAAACTGCGGTATTGTGGAAGACGGGAAAAATGTGGTTCCGGGTTCCGGAAACAGTAAAGATCGTGTTGAAAAACCGCTTGCCGGAAGGTGTTCTGGCGAAGGACTTGGCACTGTGGATTAAAGGTGTACTCGGGGAACTTGACGTGAACGGGCAGGCGATAGAATATCACGGCGAGGGCGTGGAGTCGTTGACGATAGATGACCGTATGACGATAGCCAATATGTCTACCGAAATGGGCGTGGTGAGTGCCGCGTTCCCACCGGATGACACGCTGGCGGATTATTTCAACGAGCCTGCCGTGAGAGGTGTTTGGGCTGACGAGGGAGCCGTGTACGACCATTCGATAGAAATTGATTTGGCGAAAGTCTTTCCTTTGATATTCAATACCCGAAAAGGAGAGATTCGAAGCGTGGATGAATTTGAAGGTTTAAAAATACAACAGGGATTGATCGGGGCTTGTGCGTCGGGACGTTTGGAAGATTTAAGATTGGTGTCGATGATTCTCGACGGGAGGCGTATCGCTGACGGCTTCCAGTTGTTCGTGGTACCCGCTTCAAGGGATATTTATTTGAAAGCGGTAGAGGAAGGCATTATTGACAAGATCGTACACTCGGGCGCGATGGTATTGGGTTCGAGTTGCGGACCGTGCCTCGGTGTCGGACACGTTGCCTCGGCAGGGAACAGTCGTTTGATATCGACGGCGAACAGCATGTATATCGGGGGTGCGAATGCCTCCGGTGTTGAGAAATATATTGCTTCTCCCGCCACGATTGCCATGACCGCTTTGCGCGGGGAGCTCTCGTCGGTGATTCATTTCGAGGGAGCGCGTTATAAATACGAGGTAAAACCCGTTGAGCCGGTGATGTTGGGCGGCTATGATTATCGTAGGGTGAACGGGGTATGGAATTATGCGGACGTGGATAATATCTCGAGTAACCAGATTTTCGCGGAGAAATTGATGTACCGTTTGACACTGGAACAGGTGGAGGAGATCAAGCCTTACCTGTTCGCCGGGTTGGATAAGAATTTTGCCACGGACGCGAAACCGGGTGATATTATCATAGCCGGGGAGAACTTCGGTCGCGGACCGTTGGTGAAACACGCCGCCACGGGGTTGGTGGCTGTCGGGGTGAAATTGGTTATCGTGAAATCGGTAAACCATGATTTCTATCGTATGGCGATTAATCACGGTTTGCTGATTCTGGTAGACTGGGCTATCGCGGATGCCTATACTTCCGGTGAATCATTGAAATTCGACTGGGAGAATCGGGTGGCGTATTTGAATGACAGAGAATACCCACTCCCGAGAATGGACAAGGAATTTAGTGAAATTATCGGAAAAGGCGGACTCGCGAAAGCCTTTTCATGATTTAAAGATATGATGCGACTGACGATTTTCATGTGTGTGTTGTTTTTTGTTGTATCCGGGTACGCCGGAACAGAGAGAGGGCAATCCTTACGGGTTGCCCTTATTCAAGCACACTTGCAATGGGGTGATGTGGACGGAAACCTGAAAGCGTTCGGGGAGAGGGTGGAGAGATGTGGCGAGGCGGACGTAATTGTGTTCCCGGAGTTGTTTGCATCGGGTTGCGAGATGAAGAAAGGAGGCGGGGATAAGAAAGCTGAGATTGCCGCCCGGTACGGGGATATACGTGAAAAGTTGAAAGAGTGGGCGGTAAATAAAAAAGCGGTGGTGATGGGTTCGACGATATTCGCGGAAGGCGATCGGTATTACAATCGGTTGATTGCGGCTTTCCCGGACGGGAAGTGTTTGTATTACGACAAGCACAACTGTTTTAAAAAAGGAGCTTTCTCGCCGGGAGAAGGGCAACTTATTTTTGATTACAAGGGATTCAAGATAGCCACTTATATTTGTTATGACTTACGATTCGCTGAATGGAGCCGGAACACGACGGGGTACGACGTGGCGGTATACGTGGCGAATTGGCCGGCTTCCCGTCGGGAAGACTGGCAGAAACTGTTGCGGGAAAGGGCTAAAGAAAATAAAGCTCACGTGATAGGAGTAAATTGCGCGGGTACAGACTCGAATGGATTGTATTATGCCGGGGATTCGGGAATAGTCGGCACGGACGGGGAGTGGATAGACCGTTGTGATGAAGGAAAAGACGAGGTAAAGGTGGTGAGGATTTATAAAAACTAAAAGTTGGGAAGTAGCCTCAAGCTATCTCAAACTTTTAGTTTTTAACTTTTATCTTTTAGTTTTCTATTGTAATGTTCCTGCTTCTGCTTGTTTAATCATGTTGGCGTTAGCCGTGATGTATATTTCCACCCGGCGGTTTTGCGCGCGTCCCTCGGCTGTACTGTTGTCCGCGACGGGTTGGTCAAACGCAAGTCCCTCGGTTGTGATACGGGCGCGAGAAATACCGTTGCCCACGAGGAAGTTGGCTACCGCGTCCGCGCGTTGTTTGGATATTCTTTCGTTTACTTCACGGGTACCCGTGTTGTCCGTGTGCCCGTAGATTGTAACATCCGTGTCTGGAGAATTTTTGAGTGAATTGGCGAATTTCGTCAAAGCATCGCGGGATGAATTGCTTAATTGGCTGGAATTAGTGGCAAAAAGAATACCGTTGTCGAAAGTTACCTTGATCGCTTGCAAGTCATTGGCATCGGTAACTGTTTCTACTTTTGCTCCTTCGATAGCTTCCAGTTCTTTCTTTTGCTTGTCCATCTTCTTCCCGATCAAGGCTCCCGTTCCGGCTCCCACTGCACCGCCGATGGCTGCACCGATAGCCGCACCTTTGCCTTTACCTACCAAGGCACCGATGCCTGCGCCAAGTGCCGCACCGCCACCGGCACCGATGGCCGCACCTTTACCCGTGTTACTCATGGAAGCGCATCCGGAAAGAATGATACTTCCGCTCAATGCTAAAATGGTGAATAAATTAGTCCTTTTCATATGTATTTAATTTGAAATGTTGGTTTCACTCGTTAATTTCTCCGCAAAAGTAATACCATTTTAATAATTTCAAAATAAAGTGAAGGTAAGGGGATAAAAAAAGAGGTATGTCACAGACACACCTCCTTGTTTTTTATAAACTAAAGTATTAGAACATCGGTAATTGATAAATAAACCCGACTTCTACTCTTTGCGTGTTGTAGTTATTTTTACCGAGTACTTTAGCGCGATCGGTGAAATTGTAGCTACGTCCCACGAAAGTACAGAAGAAGTGCAAATTGGATTCCATCGGGTAGAATTCAACACCTGCCAAGTAACCGTATGAGGTGCGGTATTTACCTTTTTCTACATTTTCGGTAGCTTTGAAGATAGATGCGGTTTCATACATTCCTTTCATGAAAACGTTCCATTTCGGTAAGAAACGATAGTTTACCTTGGCTACCAATGACATGTATTTGGCATTGAAAGCGTTGTGTTCATCTTCTAGTCCCACGATACCGGTCATGATACCTTTGCGGTCAATGTCCTCGTCGGAATACATGAAATCCACGAATGCGTTTACTTTCTTGGAGAAGGTAAAATCGTTACCTAACGCGTAGTAATACATTTGTTTGTCTTTTGCTTCGGACATAATGGATGCAGACCAACGGGTTTTGTAGAAACCGTCGAATAAACTACCGTTCCAGTTTATGGTATAAAGTAACGGGGCTCTTCCGTCTTCAAGGTTCTTTCCGTAAGTATCTTCAAATGAATTATTACGGCTATCCAAAATTTGGAATTGTATCTGATGATTATCATCAACTTGGTAAGCGATGTTCAATCCGGTCATGAAATTGCTCATGTTCTCGATCATGTCGCTATACTCGTAGATTTCAATAGGATTAAGGTCAAATTCAATACCCCCGTAAGCGGCACATTGTTTTCCTGCGAAGAAAGAGAATTGGTCGTTTAGTTTTACCCCGATACCGGCAATATCGATAGAGGTCGGCATATTGTCAATCGTACCGCTACCGTTATTACCGCGGTTCAAACGTTGCCGCCAGCGATAGGACAACCACGGGGTAATGTTACCTTTTGCCTCGATACGGAATTGACGCATCTTGAAAGCTGCTTCGCTCAATCCGTTCCTGTCATAATTGAAGCTGGCATCGAATGACCCTTGCATATTCAGGTAGAAGTTGAACCAGTCGATTTTTTTCTCGACATTGCTTACTCGTTCAAAAAGTGTTTTTTCCTTGGGAGAGCTTTGCGCGAATGCACTCGCGCCGAACCCCATAACGACTATTAATATGGCTAATTTTTTCATGTTCTGCTTTGTTATGGTAGAAGGTCGTGTCGTTATACGCGGCTACGACCTTCTACCTGTATTGTTTTCAGTTGGTTAGTATTCGTTGAAGTATTGTTGGATTTGTTTCCAATCACTGGTTTTCGTCAGTTCTTCCCACGAAGTTTCCAGGGCTTGCAGGAATTGACGTCCTTGTTCGGTGATGTTGTAATATTTCCGG
>ENA-UEPJ01003533-UEPJ01003533.1-human-gut-metagenome-genome-assembly--contig:-NODE-3533-length-13741-cov-129.583065_pt1 | contig 13741 bp, 14 predicted proteins | sample MGYA00242890_ERZ507896 | MGnify/ENA primary metagenome ERZ507896 (study PRJEB26167, sample SAMN06115508) | human gut metagenome | host: Homo sapiens | place: China:Qinghai | collected 2015-08-20... | reverse complement strand
GGTAGAGGCGGGTTCCGCTTCCACCGGCTAGCACAATTCCTTTCATAATTTTACTTTATTTGTCGTTTTTATTTCCATAGCCATAACCGTAGCCATAGCCGTATTTCTTTCCATAACCGTATTTTCCATATTTCCCGTATTTTCCATAACCGTAGTAATAGCCGTTTTTACGCTGATTCATGTCGATGCAGTTAATCAGTGTACAGAGGTTCGGGAGTTTATGGTCTTTTTTCAGTTCGTTAATCAGTTCATAGTGACTCTTGTGGGTATAGCTGGCACGACAGACATACACACTTAGGTCGGCTACACGGGCAATCAACTGGGTATCAGTTACCATACCGATAGGGGCCGTATCCAGAACCACATAGTCGAAGTTTGCCTTCAAAATTTCAATGGCTTGGTCAAGGGTTTTCCGCGCTACTAGTTCAGTAGGGTTGGGAGGCACTGTGCCACCCGGAAGGATATACAAGTTGGATGAGACTGTAGAAGGTTGACACAAAGAGAGTAAATCGGTGTGTTCCGGATCCGCCAGATATTGCGTGATGCCTTTTTCTTTATGGGAGATCTGGAATACTTTATTCAAACCGGGTTTGCGGATGTCCAGACCTACAATCACTACTCTCTTACCCATAAAGGCAAAACTGCAAGCCAAGTTACCGGCGGTAAAGCTTTTTCCTTCACCGGAGCTGGTGGAAGTGAAGAGAATCACCTTTTGTCCTTCCTGCAACATGTATTGGATATTGGTCCGTACGGAGCGGAATACTTCTTCCATCAAGTCATTATGATTTTCATGGACAACAATCGGATTTCCTTTGGTATCTACCATGGGAACGTCACCCACTACCGGTACATCGGTAATTTTCTCCACATCGGCACGGCCTTCAATTTTGAAACGAAGCAGGTTGCGCAAGTAAATAACTCCTACAGGAATACCGATTCCCAATATCAATGCAATCAGGTAGAACATCTTTTTGTTGGGAGACACGGGGGTACTTCCAGCCATGGCTTCCTCAATGATACGTCCGTTGGTGGCAGTGGAAGCCAAGGTGATGGCATTTTCTTCCCGTTTTTGCAGCAACAGCAAATACAGACTAGCCTTGATTTCCTGTTGGCGGGTGATGCTCATCAATTCTTTTTCCTGGGTTGGCGCATTGCTGATGCGGGTGGCATACTTTTTGCCTTCGCGATCCAAATCGGATTGGGTGATAAGCAACCCTTTTTCTACATTGTCTACGGTCGTCTGCACATTGGCACGCGTGGCCCGAATACCGGCATCCAATTGGACAACGGCTGGGTTGCTTTCATTGGAAGTGCGGAGCAGACGCTTACGTTCAATCAAGAGGTCATTATACTTGATAATTAAATCACTCAGGCCTTGGTCTGCCAGTCCTACATTGGCAGGAATTACTTCCATCTCATTTTTCGGGTCATTGATATAGCTTTTCAAGAAGGTGATTAGTCGAATTTGGGTGGCATTTTCAGCCTGCTTTTGCTGGTAGGCAGAATTTTCCTTTAATGCCAGTTGAGCATCGGAACTTAAATCGGTCAGTCCGGCCTGTTGCTTGAAACTGGCCAACTGGCTTTCCGTGGTACCCAGTTCCTGGTTGATAATGCCAATACGGTCGTCTATAAATTGGGCGGTTTTGGCAGCTACTTCATTTTTGTCGTTGTTGGCATCTTCGTTATACAAGGCCACCAGCATGTTGATAAAGTCGATGCCGCGGCGTGGATTGCTGTTCTGGAGGTTAAGAGCGACAATCGTAGTCGTTTTGGAAGTGGGTTCACTACTCAGACTAGCTGTATAACTGGTTGCTACAGCGGTAGGAGAGACTACGGTAGCTGTGATGGTACGTGTTTGGTCTATTTTAGCCAGTATAGAGTCGCTGTTCGCAGAAAGGGTAAAGACACCTACTGGTGTGGTCAGTACACCTGGAAGTTGATCGAAGTGTTTATGAAGGGTCACTTCGTCAGCATCCCGATCAGGATAATAGCTGGCTTCCACATCCACTTTTCCGTCGGGGGTACAGGTCATTTCCAAGGTCACTGGGCCAAAGAGGCGGTCGGCTTCTTCGGGAGTGGTCCATACCTGCACCGGAGAGGTTTTGTACAAGTCAGTCGGATAGCGGAAGGTCTGTGCTTCTTTGTAGTTGATATAGAGGTTCAGTTTGTTGACGACTTTCTTGACAAGGGTGCGGGAACGGAGAATCTCTACTTCGTTGTCAAAGTTACTGGCCATACTGAGCATACCCAAGTCCTGCATGGCCTGCATGGGAGAGGCAGACGGGTTCTTGGTCTGATCCCCCTGTTTAATCAGTACGGTGGCATTGACATTGTATACAGGGGCCTGGTAGCGCAGATAGGCATACATGACGATGCCCATTACGATGACACAGCCCAGAATCCAGGGCCAATACATCAGGTATTCAAAAAACAGTGCCTTGTAATCTACGGGCTTTTCATCTTCCGGCTGGAAGCCGTTTTCGTATCTTTCGTCACTCATAGTAAGCGGGAATAAGTGTTTTTATGGATTTCTTGTTTTTATAATCTCTTTATTTATTTGAATACAGTGACCAACAGGCTGGCAATGGATACCAGAATGGAAGTGGCACTAATCCAGATGGTGGTACTGTTGCCAATATCGGAGTTGCGTGCCTTGGTCTTGTTGGGGGTTACGTAAAGGATGTCGTTCTGCTGAAGATAGAAATAGGGGGAGAGCACCAAATCGGCATCGTTCAGGTTCAGAGTCTGAATCTGACGCTTACCCTCGGCATCCTCACGGACCAGTTTGACGTTGTCGCGTACTCCGTACACCGTCATGTCGCCGGCCATGGCCAAGGCTTCCAGTACGTTGACTTTTTCGTTGGTTACGGTGAATGTCCCAGGACGAGTTACTTCTCCCAATACGGAAATTTTGTAGTTGACCATGCGTACGGTGACTACTGGAGTTTCTTTCAAATAGGGAATTAACTTTTGGCGAATTAAAGCTTCGCATTCGTTTTTGGTGAGTCCGCTGATTCTGAGGCGGCCTAATACAGGAAAGTCAATTTCGCCGTCGTTGTTTACTAAGTATTGCTGTAAACTTGGTTGGGTAGTAGTGCGTAAACTGCCGTTCGTTGAATTTATAGGGTCTTGTACAGTCAGGTTGAATGGAGCAGCGGCTGCAGGATCGGTGGTGTTTATAGTGATACTTAAGATATCCTTGGGCATGATTTTGGCATCATACAGAGGAATTTCTTTCCCATAATTGTTTACTACTTCCGGATTTTGTAAATACGGAACTTTCTGGTAAGACGTACACCCGCTCACCAGCAGGGTGGACAACGTCAGCATACAGACTACTTTGCGTATCTTCATCTTTTCATTTGGTTTTGTTATGATTTTTCTAAAGGAATTTCCCTGCGCATAGGGTGTGCTTCGCCGTTACCACTCCCAGCTATGGATTGGGGGCGGTAAAAATTACGGCCGATAATCAGCCGCAAAATTAAGCCTTATTTTTGGCTTATTCAACTTATGGAGAGGTTTTTATCGGTGAAAAGGGTGGAAATCAATGAAAAAGTGGGCATATCGGCGGATTTTGTAACAATTCTGGAACGAGTATAGGGGCGGGGCGTGAGAAAAACGCAAGGGCGTTTTACCTGAAACGCAAGTGCATTTGAGATAAAACGCAAGTACGTTTTACTTCAAACGCAAGTACGTTTTACTTTAAACGCAAGGGCGTTCGATTCAAAATGCAAGGGGAGTTCCGGAAAGGGAATCATGACGGGTTGTCGGGGTTGGCAGGCATTTTTATAAAATGTATATACGCGGGGTGTGGAACAAGTGTGTCATACTTGTTCCACACCTGTATATAGAGAGTTTGCAAAACCGGTGCCAACCCCGACAACCCGTCAAGCGGTGGCCCGGGGAAGACCGGTTCTTCACTACCGTTCTGTATCTTTTGTGCGAGGGGCTTGGATGCCTTGGCTTGATTTAATTCGCTCTAAATCAGTGGTGAGTGAACGGAAAAAGTCGCGGAGCAGCTCGTCCTGCTTCTGCGGATCGGCGGCAAGCAGTCGGTGGTACACGGCAAGGATGCGGCCGAGGAATGTCAGATCCGTCAGGAGCCCTTTTTAACTTTTTGAAACGTGTGTGCGCTCATCGGCGCCAGTCGGCACAACTCTTGTACGGTGAGGGTACGGCCGTGCGACAGCACCTGGTGGCGCCACGCTTCCAGCATCTGTCCCAGTTCAATCAATTTCGCTTGTTTCATACGCATTTTTTTGTTTAAAAAATAAAATTATAGTAAATTATTGGTTAAAATATTGCACACATGCGTGCAATATGGGTTTGTACTTTCTGTAAACTTGTGTTACATTCGTTTCGCTGTTTTGAAAAGAAAACACAAAAATTAAAACTAAAAGGATTGCAAATTTAATAAATCATTAAATAAAGCACGAGAAAATGAACAAAATGATGCTAAGTATTTTTAAGGGTTATGCCGACACGATGCCCGTGGCGGCGAGTCTTGATGAAGTGGTCCGTCTGATTCGGGAGGACAAGGTGTTGGCCGACCACACCGAAAAGTACCGTTACTATCGCTCGCAGGGGCAGAAGACGGCCGCCAACCGGGAAAAGGCGGCCTGCCCCTGCTTTGCCGTGGCGGTGCGTTTTGAGAACGGGAAACGGAAGGCCGACATCAGTGGCTGGACGGGTCTCTCGATGGTGGACTTTGACCATCTGCCCGAAGGACAGGCGGAGGAGGTGTTCGAAAAAGTGTGTGCCGACCCGCATACTGTGCTGGCTTATACCACCATCAGCGGGCAGGGGGTGAGGGTGGTGTGCCGTTACTGCCTGGACGGGGAGGTGCCCGATAATGACCGTCTGACACTGTACGCCCAGGTGTTCAACAGGGTGAACGAGTATTACCAGAAGCTGACGAAGTGTGCTTTCGACCCTGCCTGCAAGAATGCCACGCGACTGAGCGGACTGGCGCATGACGCGCGGGTGCATTACCACGACGGGGCGGAACCTTTCCGCTTCGACCTTTCGCGCATGAAGAAGGCGGATGAGCCGCGCAGGGGACGGGTGGAGCGTGTGGTGGCCCGTATCCGCAGGGAGCTGGAGGAGCAGGGCGTGGTGTATGCCCCGCATCATCACAACGAGTACATCATGCGCATGGGGTATCTGATGAACGAGTTCGGGCTGCCGCTGGAGCAGGCCATCGGCTGGGCGGACGGACGCTTTCCGGAATACGACGGCGACGTGGCGGCCATTTTCCGCTCGTGCTATGCCGATACGGAGGCGCACGGACGGCGCGAGGCGGAACTGTTTCGTGCGAAGAGGGAGAAGAAGGGGGAAGGACGTTCCCAACTGGCCACGCCCCAGGAGATAGAGCAGTTTCTCGCCACGCAGGCGGAGTTCCGGAAGAACGTGATTACCGGGAAGGAGGAGATGCGGCATCCCGAGGCCGGGGAGTTTGTGGAGCTGACCGACCGCCTGGTGAACTCGCTGTGGAGCCGAATGACCAAGGAGGGGCACACGGTACGCCTGTGCGATGTGCGTTCGGTGCTGGAGTCGGAGTTTGTGCCGGAGTTCAACCCTTTTACGGAGTATTTCCGCTCGTTGCCTCCGTGGGACGGGGTGACCGACCACATCGGGCGGCTGGCGGCCACGGTGCACGTGGAGGGTGACGCGAAACTGTTTGATGATTGTTTCCGCAAGTGGCTGGTGGCTGTGGTGGTGTCGCTGATGGTGAAGGAGGTGACGAACCACCAGATTCTGGTGCTGGTGGGGCGGCAGGGCTGCTACAAGACGACCTGGCTGGCACGGCTGCTGCCGCCTGAACTGCAGCGGTATTTCTGCGTGCGCTCCAACAGCGGACGGCTGACGAAGGACGATAACCTGGCGCTGTCGGAATTTGCGCTGATTTGCCTGGAGGAGATTGACGAGCTGCGCCTGGGCGACATCAACCAGCTCAAGGCGATGGTGACCCTGCCGGCGGTGAACGAGCGGAGGGCATACGGACATTACAAGGAGAACCGTCCGCACATCGCGAGTTTCTGTGGCACGACCAACCAGCCGGAGTTTCTGAATGACCCCACGGGAAGCCGGCGCTGGCTGCCCTTCACGGTGGTGCACATTGACGACCCCTACACGCATCCCGTGGACTATGCGGGGGTGTACGGACAGGCTCTGATGCTGTGGAAGAAGGGGTTCCGCTACTGGTTCGACGAGGAGGAAATCGCGCAGGTGAACGCGCGCAACGAGCGGTTTGAGACGGCCAGCCTGGAAACGGACTTGCTGCTGGCTTTTTTTCGCGTGCCGATGCCCGGCGAGGAATGTATGTTCCTGACGGTGGGCGAGATTCTGCAGCACATCAACGGGGGCATGAAGAATCCCCTTAGTGCCGTCAAGGTGGGGCTTGCCTTGCGGAAGGCGGGATTCGAGCAGGTTCGTGTGGCGGGAAAGAGGGGGTATCGGGTGGTGATGTACACCATCGAAGAGGTGAACCGCAACCGTCGTGCCATGGGACGATTTACCGAGGCGCCGGCTGAAGAGTAGTCTTCATCGCCCGGTCGCCGGATGGTGATAACGCTTTGATTTTCATGTGGATTTTTATGTTCCGAAGAAGGAAATATACCGGAAAAAACGGGTGGAAAAACTTGTGTATCCGGCCGGAATTGTGTAAATTTATAGGTAACTAAAATAAAACGGAACAATGAACTACATGCAATTGAAAACGGGACCGGGAGCTGTTGCCGGGGAGGAACGGGAGGGTTTCTGCCTGAAGGCTTACCGGAAAAGTGAGTTGGCGGGCTTGTATTTTCCGCAGGCTGGTAAAAAAGGTGCCCTGCAGGGGCTGGGGCGATGGATCAAGCAGTGTGCGGAACTGGAAAGGGAGCTCGAGCGGTCGGGCTACCAGAAAAACCGCAAGTTTTTCCTGAAATCGGAGGTGGAACTGATTGTGAGGTTCCTGGGAGAGCCGTAAGCGGCGGCGTTTCCTTTTTCTAATGTCTTCAAAAGTCTTCAAATTTCCTCGAATGTCTTCGTAAGTCTTCGTATGTCCTCAAATGTCTACATGGGCGGAAACGAGAGTGCTAACTTTGCCTTTGTAAATGAATAATGAAGAATGAAGAATGGGCAATTGACAATGGATAATGAAGAATGAAGAGTGAATAATGAAGAATGTGCGCGCGTTTCCTGGATTCATCATTCTTAATTCTTCATTCAAGATTCATGATTCAAGATTCATCATTCTTAATTCTTCATTTTATTATTAATTTTTAATTTGAAAGACCTATGAAGAAAACAGTGACTTATTCGGTTGTAGGGCGTGTGAACCCGGCCGATCGTGAAAGCGGTGAAGTGAAGTATTATGCACAGTCGCAGGCTCGCGGCGAGATGGGTATCCGTGAAATAGCGGAACGTATTCACCAGATGTGTACCGTGACCCGTGCCGACGTGATGGCGGTATTGACGGGACTGGAAGACATCGTGTCGGAAGGCTTGCAGGGCGGCGAAATCGTGCGCCTGGGTGAACTGGGTTCGCTGCAGCTGAGCCTGAGCGGGGAAGGAGCCGCTACGGAAGATACGTATACCGACAGCATGATTGAAAAGGTGCGCGTGCTGTTCCGCCCGGGTACGGTGATGCAGGAGGCTATCAACAACCTGGCTTTCGAACGGGTGCCGGTGAAGTATAAGAAAGAGGAAGAGGACGACGGTGCTGGGGTGTAATCGGAACTAAGGCGTGAGAAGATGACGAAAGTAAAATGGATTGTGGTCAGGGTGCTGAAGTGTATTCTCTGTCTCCTGACCGGAAGAAAACCGGATTGTGATGAGAAAAATTGACATGATTGTGATTCACTGTACGGCAACGAGAGCGGACCGCCCGCTCTCGCCTGCCGAACTGACGAAGATGCACCGGAAACGGGGGTTCAAGTGTTGCGGATATCACTATTTTGTCCGCACGGATGGTGAAATTTGTACAATGCGACCGGTGGAACGGGCCGGAGCGCATGCCAAGGGGTATAACGAGCACAGCATCGGCATTGCGTACGAAGGGGGACTGGATGCGCAGGGACAGCCGGCGGATACGCGTACGGAACTGCAGAAGCGTTCGCTCCGGATTCTGGTGAGGGTGCTGAAGTCGGATTTCCCGGCCATCACGCAGGTGGTGGGGCATCGCGACCTGAGCCCGGATCTGGACGGCGACGGAACGGTGGAACCGGAGGAATGGACCAAGGCCTGCCCCTGTTTTGACGTGAAAAAGGAGCTGTAGCGGAACAAAAGTTTTCTAAATCGTAAAAAGAAGGTGTCCGGCGCCTGAAAAGTTTTCAGGATTCGAAATAAAATCCTACCTTTGCACTATTCAAAATCCAAACGGACAATGGCGAATCTGTATATTATTATTTCTGCATTTGTATCGGCAGTGATACTGGGGAGAATCATTATCCCGAATATTCTGATTATTTCATTGCGCAAACGCTTGTTTGACGTGCCTGATGAACGGAAAGTACACAAACGTCCGATACCTCGCCTCGGGGGAGTGACCTTTTTCCCGGTAATTCTTTTTTCCTTGTGTGTGTTTACGGCCGTGCGGCTGATGACGGGCCACGGACCTGCGGATACTTCGACAACGGACCTGGTGTGCGAGTTTCTTTTCCTGACGGGAGGGCTGACCCTGCTGTATATCGTGGGCATTGCCGACGACTTGATTGGGGTGCGCTACCGGAAGAAGTTCCTGGTGCAGATTATCTCGGCGGCGATGTTTCCGCTGTCGGGCTTGTATATCAACAATTTCTATGGTCTCTTTGGCATTTACCTGATTCCTGCAGAGGTAGGTATTCCGCTGACCATGCTGCTGGTGGTGTTCATCACCAATGCCATCAACCTGATTGACGGTATCGACGGACTGGCGTCGGGGCTGAGTATGGTGGCGCTGCTGGTGTTCGGGGTGCTGTTCGTGCATTTCCGCATGTGGAGCTATGCCATGCTGGCTTTCGTGACGGTGGGTGTGATTATCCCGTTCTTTTCGTACAACGTGTTTGGCAGTGCGGATTTGGGAAGGAAGATTTTCATGGGGGATACCGGCAGCTTGACGCTGGGGTATATTCTGAGCTTCTTTGTCATCAAGTACTGTATGTATGAGCCGGATATGCTGCTCACGATGAAGACGAGTCCGGTGCTGGTGTCGTTCAGTGTGCTGATGGTGCCGTGTCTGGATGTGATTCGCGTGGTGCTGCGGCGTGCGCGTAACAAGCGGGCGCTGTTCATGCCCGACAAGACGCACATCCACCACAAGTTCCTGGCTATGGGGTTCTCACCGCGGAGGGCGCTGGTAACGATTCAGCTGATGTCGGCCTGCTTCTGTGCGTTTACCATCGTGGCGATTCTTTATATGAACAACACGCTGGTGTTCGTGATTGACGTGGTGGTATGGACGCTGCTGAACCTCTGGTTTGACCATGTGATTAACCGGAAGGCGAAGAATGGAGAATAATGAAGAATGAAGAATGAATAATGAAGAATTAAGAATGAATAATGAAGAACGGGAGGGGTGACTCTTCCGTTTTTTTTATTATGACATAAGAACAAAAAGACATAATTTCAATAATGATGAAGAATGAAAAGTGAAAAGTGAAAACGCAATACGCTCACCTCTTTTACTTTTTAACTTTTACCTTTTAACTATATACCTTATACCTTTTTCTGTCTAAAGAAGCTCGATATCTGTATAACTCGTTTGAGAAAATGTGCTGTAATGAATGTTATTCGTTTGAAAAAATGTGTCGAATGTTGGTTTATTCGCTGGAAAAAGTGTAATTTCGTCGTTGGGAAATAAGATTACACCATGCTTAAAAGGAAGATAGAAACATATTTAGCCGACTGGAAACGGTCTGAGGACAGAAAGCCTCTTGTAATAAAAGGTATCCGCCAGTGTGGAAAGACATACATTGTTCAGAAATTCGCAAGGGAGAATTATGAAAGTGTGGTCTATATGAATTTCATTCTTGAGCCTGACAACAAGTCTGCCTTTACCGGCAATATAGATGTGGATACCATCATTCTCAACCTCTCTGCTTTGATTCAGGGCAGTCGTTTCATTGAAGGGAAGACTTGTATTATTCTTGACGAGATTCAAGAGTGTAGGGAAGCAAGGACTGCCTTGAAGTCATTTCATATAGACGGGCGTTTCGATGTCATTGCCACAGGTTCGCTTTTGGGGGTAAAAGGTTATGGTCAAAGTAAGAAAAAGAAGGAGGATGTAGGGCAAGATTCTGTTCCGGTCGGATACGAAACCGTGATTGACATGTATCCATTGGATTTTGAAGAGTTTCTATGGGCAAACGGAATCGGTCAGACAGTTATTGATTCTGTAAAATCATGCTTTGAGAACGAAAAGGCTGTTCCTGACGGGATTCATAAGGTCATGATGGAGATGCTGTACAGATATGTGATTGTCGGAGGGCTGCCGGAAGTGGTGAATTGCTTCCTTAAAACCAGGAATATCGAACTTATCTATAAGTTGCAGCGAAATCTTATTGCCGGATACGAAGAAGATATGGTTAAATATGCAGAGGATGCGGACAAGCCCAATATCCGGGAATGTTTTGACTCTATTCCGAAGCAACTGGCTAAAGAGAACAAGAAATTCCAGTATTCAGTTGTGAAAAAGGGAGGAAGGTCTGCTCAATACATCGGCAGTATTCAGTGGCTGGAAGATGCAGGGATTATCCGTAGATGCTATAACACACAGACTACGGAATTGCCGTTAGAGGGGAATGCTATTAAAGACTGTTTCAAAGTGTACACAACTGATATAGGTATTCTTGTGGCAATGCTCGACTATGGTACTCAGGCGGATATTTTAAAGGGAAATCTTCTTGGATACAAGGGAGCTATTTTCGAGAACCTCATGGCGGATTTTCTGTGTAAGTCCGGTCAGAAACTGTACTATTTCCATAAGGACAGCGGGCTTGAACTGGACTTCCTGGTAAGGTTCAAAGGCGAATGTGTTCTCCTTGAAATTAAGGCAAAGTCTGGTAAAGCAAAAAGCATGACTACGGTTCTTAAAAATAAGGACGTGTATCATGTTAAGAATGCAATCAAGTTAGGGCAATATAACGTAGGCCGTGATGGGGATATTCTTACTATTCCACTATACATGGGATTTCTTGTAAACGACAAACTTGCAGACGTTATCATTCCTGATGTTGATGTGAGTGCGTTGAATAATGAAGAATGAAGAGTGAAGAATTAAGAATGAAGAATTAATATAGTGAAGGACGGGAGGGGTGACTCTTCCGTTCTTTTTTTTGTTATGACATAAGAACAAAAAGACATAATTTCAATAATGGTGAAGAATGAAAAGTGAAAATGCAATACGCTCGCCGCTTTTACTTTTTAACTTTTCACTTTTAACTCAATACCTTCTTCTGTTCTTTTGTCTAAAGAAACAACATGTTTCTGTGAGGCGTATCGTTTGAAAAACTTATGCGATTAAGTTGGAAAGATGAAAGTTTTTATGTTTCTTTGTGTAAACTTCATCTCTGCAAGCTATGGTTAGTACAACAGACATCATCGACAGACTGAAAATATTCAAAGCACAATCGGCTTCGAAATATAAAATAAAGTTCATGGGGTTGTTTGGCTCCTATGCGCGCCAGCAGCAAGATGAAAAAAGTGATGTGGATGTTTTTATCTGTCTGCAGGAACCGGACTTTTTCGTGATGGAGCAGATTAAAGAAGAACTTGAAGTTTTGCTCCATTCTTCTATTGATTTAGTGAACTTTAGAGAGTCACTTCGTCCAACGTTAAAAAAGAATATCCTTAAAGATGCGATCTATATCTAAAGAAATATTGATTGATTTATTGGAGCTGATTCTGGAAAAAGCTACTCTCGTGATAAACAGAAATCAGTCGATTACGTGTGCACAGGATTTGTTTGCAAGAGATTAAAAGGAGAAAAAATGAAAAAAAAGAAAGTATGTTTAATTTCTTCTTCAGGAGGACATTTTGAGCAACTACTAATGCTTAGAAAACTTAGTGAAGAATTTGAAATTTTTATTGTAACAGAAAAAACAAAATATAATAAAAAATAGCATCACCATTGTTAACAACTATTATTTAGGATATTCAATACCACAAATTGGAAAAGAATTTGATTTACTTAGATTTGGTGATAATTATATTATCAACATAGAAATAAAAACGGAGAGTTCAATAGACAAGATATTCAAACAACAGCAAAAGAATAAATACTACCTCGAGTTCTTGGATAAGGAAATTTATATTTATACCTATATTTTAAATGAAAATAAGCTTTACAAACTCATAAGAAAAGATAGCAATAATGAAATAAAAGAAGCGACTTTTAATGAGTTGTGCAACAAGCTGTTGCTTCAAGAAGTAGTAACATTCAACAATATTGATTTTATTTAATCCATCCGACTATTTAGTTTCTCCTTTCAATTCTCCTGAAAAATTTATGGCAGAAGGATATTTTCTTACAGTTCAACAAGAACAAATATATAATGAAATCCGAACAAAGTTATCTGACGCAACAACAAAATTCATAGCTTTAACAGGTAGTGCAGGAACAGGCAAAACATTATTGACTTATCATATAGCTAAAGAAAGCATTCGGAAAGGCGAAAAAGTACTTATTTTACATTGTGCTCCACTAAATAGTGGTCACAAAATCTTAATGGAAGAATATGGTTGGAGCATACATATGCCTAAATATGCTCCGAATACGACAGATTTTGACTTAATTATAATTGACGAAGCCCAACGAATGTATCCATATCAATTTGATAAATATATAGAGGAAGTACGCACTTTCAACAAAAAATGCATATTCTCATACGATGAAAACCAATACTTGCGTGATAATGAGAAAAATTACCATACCAAAGAAAGGATTGAAAAAGAATTATCATGTACCCCCTATAAGCTAACAGATAAAATTAGAACAAATAAAGAAATTGCATATTTTATAAGACAACTTTTCAATCTCAAAAAGAATATATCCAACATAGACTATCCCAACATTGAACTTACATATTGCAAAAATTATTTTTCTGCAAAATCATTGCTGCAAGAATTATCGAAGAAAAACTGGAAAGTGCCTAATTACACACCGGGAACACGCTCAACCTTCCATTATGAAGCATACTTATCCGGTGATACAGAATGCGCACATTCTGTAGTTGGTCAAAAGTTCGACAACGTTGTGATAGTCATAGATGACTCTTTTAAATATAATTCTCAAGGAGATTTAATTGCTGATAATACTTATTATTCGCAAAGACAAATGTTATATCAAATAATCACTAGGACAAGAAAAAAACTGCATATTGTAATAATTGACAATGAAGTCATGTTAGATAGATGTATAGATATTCTAAATAAATAATTTCATCGACTTACTAACAAAAATCTAAATTAAAGAATTTAATATCAGAAAATGTACTATCTCCGCATTCAGAAATGCGTACCCAAGATACAAACTGATGTTGAACGGTGCAAAGCTGTGAAAACCTTATTCAAGGGACTTACATCGTAGGAAAGATATAACTTATTGAGAAATAGTGCTATACAAACCGATTTTCGGTTGCTGGTGGCACCACCTTGAAGAAAAAAAGACAGTAAGAAGGTGTGTCGTAATACACGATGCGCCTTCTTTTTTTTCATTGACTATAAAAATCGACTCATTTTTTTAAGCTGCGATATTTTGAGGATTTCTTTGATTTATGCGTTC